>Ga0208863_1001883_pt1 | contig 11908 bp, 9 predicted proteins | sample RifOxyD3_FD_184040 | JGI IMG/M metagenome (GOLD analysis project Ga0208863, IMG submission 184040) | Soil microbial communities from Rifle, Colorado - Rifle Oxygen_injection D3 (SPAdes) | ecosystem: Environmental > Terrestrial > Deep subsurface > Rock core/Sediment | place: Rifle, Colorado...
TATCTGCTTACGATCAAATATATTTTAAATAAAAACAATAAATTTTTTAACCTGCTGTTTTTTAATGAAAAAATATTTCAGAAAAAGCCTAAAGTTTTTCAAAATGCGGCCGATAACAATTACAAGAGCGCTAGTTTGACCCCTCGCAAACAGCGTTCGGCATTGGACTCCCAGCCCGCATCGCGGGCTGGGAGAACTTGCTTTTGTAGGCGATTTTCCTACAGGCTGTCATCCCGATGGCCTACAACAAAATTATCCTGCTTCTGATTTTATTCCCCCGGCTGTTCACGCAAAATGCAACTGTCGAATTTGGACGGTTAGTTTCAAGGCGTTAGTTTTTCAACTCGGATGACCAACGCTCTGGACACGCACATAAGGGAGCTGCTATGAACACCATACAATTGCAAGAAGGTATTCGCGATATCAACCTGACTTATCTGATGCTGGCTCAGCAAATGATCAAGCAGGATAAATCAGCTGCAATTTTTCGTCTGGGTCTGAGTCAGGATCTGGTTGATCTGATTGGTGGGTTGACTCCCGCGCAAATCATCAAGATGGCGAGCGCCAATATGCTGTTGTGCGGCTTCCGTTTTGACGAGAATATATTGCTCAATATGGTCACCGATTACAGTAAAAGCCGCATGATGTCGCAAGCACACGCGGCGATCATGATGACGTCTCAACCTGTCGCAGAGATGGCCTAACAGGAGGCTCGCGTGACTATCAAAACGGTAATTGGCGAAGCGCAACAGGTCAAAATAGCCATCGAATTAATCGAAATGGGTGCGCGCCTGCAGGTGCTGCAAGAGGAAACCACGCTCAGTCGTGAACGTTTGCTCAAGTTATACAAGGAAGTCAAGGGTGAGTCGCCTTCCAAGGGCATGCTGCCTTATTCAACCGACTGGTTTATCAGCTGGCAGCCCAATATCCATTCGTCCCTGTTCATGGGGATACACCAGTTTATGATCAAAAATGCCGGGATAGACGGGGTGCATGCATTGATTACCGCTTATCGGCTCTATCTGGATCAGGTGCAGGGTCTGGAAGGTGGCGAGGCGGTATTAAGTATTACCCGTGCCTGGTTCCTGGTGCGTTTTTTCAATGCAAGAATGATGCAGCTGGTTCCCTGTCGGGAATGCGGGGGGCATTTTGTCGCGCATACCAACGAACTGCACGCCAATTATGTATGCGGCATTTGTCATCCGCCCGCGCGCGCCGGAAAAACCAATGTCAAAGCTAAACTTGGCCGGCAGGATGTGTCGGTTGGCGCGTAAAACAGCCGGGAAAGCCAGTAGATAGCTCTGAGCAATTGGCACAGTAGCTTTTTGCATGTACAAAAAAGACGATCGAATGGCGGGCGGGTTTGTTTTTCTGCTTTAAACCAAAATGGTTCATTGGATTCGTCATTGCCGCCCGTGCTGGAACGATGTGATATCTGACTTAATGAATAATCCGGGTTGAAACGCACTCGTCTCGTGCGTACCGCTGCGAAATATACAGATTTATGCGCATTCAATATTTAATTGAAAATGTCGTTAAGCAAATTTATTGTTGCTGGGTATAATCTGACCTCATTCGACGCGTTGATTTGTTCTAAAATGCGTCGGCAAAAAATAATTGAGGAGCGCTTGCATGTTAGTAATCGTAGGCTACGTAATAGTTATGGGTTCGGTGTTCGGTGGATTTGCCATGGCGGGCGGTCACTTGGCAGCGTTGTGGCAACCGCTGGAATTGCTGATGATCGGTGGCGGTGCGTTGGGTGCTTTTTTCGTTGGCAACAGCATGGGGGTCATGAAGGCTACCTTTAAAGACTTGCCCAGTATCCTGAAGGGGCCGAAATACTCCAAAGACGCCTACATGGAGTTGATGGCCTTGTTGTATGAATTGCTGACAAAAGTTCGCAAGGAAGGGTTGATGTCTATTGAAGGCGATGTTGAAAAGCCTGAAGAGAGCCCGATTTTTACCAAGTATCCCAAGATTGCTGCCGATCATCATGTGGTTGAATTTATTACGGACTATCTGCGCATTATGGTCAGCGGCAATCTTAATGCCATGGAAATAGAAAATCTGATGGATGTCGAGCTTGAGACGCATCATCACGAAGCCATGATTTCTTCGCATGTCATTGCCAAGCTGGGAGATGGTCTGCCTGCGTTCGGTATTGTGGCGGCGGTTATGGGGGTGGTGCATACCATGGAGTCTGTCAGTCTGCCGCCTGCGGAATTGGGCATGTTGATCGCACACGCGCTGGTGGGAACATTCCTCGGTATTTTGCTGGCCTACGGCTTTGTCGGTCCACTGTCCGGTTTGCTGGAGCAAAAAGCCGAGGAAGGTGGCAAAATGTTCCAGACCATCAAAATTACCCTGTTGGCTAATCTGAACGGTTATGCACCCGCGATGGCGGTCGAGTTTGGTCGCAAGGCGCTGGGTTCAACCGAGCGTCCGGGTTTTGCCGAACTGGAAGAGCACGTCAAGCAGAAACGATAAAAAAACAGTCGCTAGTCGCTAGTCGCTGGTTCAAAGCACAACCAGCGCAGCTGACAACATCAACTAACGACTAGAAACTAACGATTAGCAACTAAAACATGGCTGAAGATAAAAACAAGCGACCCATCGTAATAAAGCGCATCAAGAAGGTGGCCGGTGGTCATCATGGCGGTGCGTGGAAGATTGCCTATGCCGACTTCGTGACGGCGATGATGGCGTTCTTTTTATTGATGTGGTTGCTGGGTTCGACAGCCAAAGGGGATTTGAAGGGAATATCCGAATATTTCAAGACGCCGCTCAAAGTGGCTTTGTCAGGTGGCACGGGTAGTGGTGACAGCTCCAGTATTATCAAGGGCGGCGGTCAGGATTTGACGCGCAGTTCGGGGCAGGTGAAGTCCGGCGAGCTGCCCGCCGAGAAAAAAGTCATCAATATGAAGGCGGCACAGCAGGAATTTTTGCGCATAGAACGTGCAAAAGAGCTGGAAAAGCTCAAGGAATTGAAGTCCAACATCGAAAAATCCATCGAAAACAGCCCGAAGCTGAAGCAGTTCAAGGAGCAAATATTGCTGGATATAACCAGCGAAGGTTTGCGCATCCAGATCGTGGATGAAAAAAATCGTCCGATGTTCCGCAGCGGCAGCGCGCAACTGGAACCGTACACACGGGAAATCCTGCATGCGATTGGCCAGACCCTGAATGATGTCCCCAATAAAGTAAGTATCTCCGGACACACCGATGCGGCGTTATACGGCGGTGGCAACCGGGGTTACAGCAACTGGGAATTGTCCGCCGACCGCGCCAACGCTTCGCGCCGCGAATTGATATCGGGTGGTATGGCTGATGAGAAAATCGTGCGCGTGGTTGGTTTGTCATCTGCTGTGCTGTTTAACAAGGAAGATGCGATGAGTCCGGTTAATCGTCGTATCAGCCTGATTGTAATGAATAAAAAAGCTGAAGAGGCGGCCAGCCATGATGGCGGTACTGTCGGCGTCGAGGCCGAGGGTGACGAGCAGGATATCAGCGAAGCTATCAATGAGGGTGTGCAGGCGTTGCCTGAGCCTTCTGCTACTCCCGCCGCGCATTAGCAGTGATTTTCTGTTCGTGCCGCAGAATGTAGGGTGGGCACGCTTTTTGTGCCCACGCGGTTGCCAAGCTTTTGTGCCCACGCGGACGCCAAACCGCGTGGGCAGACGATAAATCCGTCTGCCCACCCTACGTTTTTTCGAGAACAAATTTACCTTGCTCTTGTGTGGGCCTGCCTGAATAACTGACCGCGGCATCAGCTTCGACTGAGCCGTTGTGAAGCTGCGGCGTCATGCCGCATGTCTCGGATGTTAATCCCGCGAATTAGCCGCTTTTCTCTACGTTGTTCTCCTAAAGAAATTCCATTTTTTGCCGTTACACTAACTAGGCTGTGTAAATTTCGTGTATGCCTGACAGGGGAAATAATAATGAATAAATGGTGGAACAACCTCACGTTAAAAAACAAGTTGCAATTTCCCATACAGTTGCTGCTGCTGCTGGTGCTGGTGTTGGCGCAACGTACTGCACTGGATAAATTCGAGGGGGTTGTGCTGGATGAGGCGCAGCAAAAAGCGCTGGTCTCCGCCGATGGCGTGTTGAACGGACTGAACATGCTGATGATCAACGGCATTATCAGCGATGCCGGGCAGCGCGCCCTGTATGTCACCAAGATGGGCACCTCGGACAAAGTCGATGAATTGCGCGTAATACGCGGCAAGCCGGTGCAGGATCAATATGGGCCTGGATTGCCTTCAGAGCAGCCTGTCGATGCCATGGATCAGGCCGCCCTGCAAAGCGCGCAGGTGCAGACTCGATTGTCAGTGGTAGATGGCAAACAATCGCTGCGTGTGGTCGTGCCTTTTATTGCGCAAAAGGATTTTCGCGGCACCAACTGTCTGATGTGCCATATGGTACCGGAAGGAACGGTGAACGGCGCTGCAAGCATTACGGTGGATTTATCGGATGAGTTCGCCGTGATGGAGCGCGCGAATTATGTGATGTGGGGCGTGCAATTGGTCGTGCAGCTGTTCCTGTATTTCATGATAGGCTGGCTGATCAGTTTTATGACACGTCCAGCGCGTGAATTGCTGGTGGCCATGAAAGCCATGCAGGAGAGCGGTGATTTATCCAAACGCGTGACGGTGCGCAGCGGAGATGAAATCGGGCAGACTGCTCAGGCATTCAATGACCTGGCGCAGAGCTTTCAGGCTATTGTCAGTCAGGTTGATGGGCATGCGGGCCAGGTCACCGAAGCCGCGCACCGTTTGTCCGGAAACGCGCAGGAAATTGCACAGGGTGCACAGCAGCAGAACGATGCGGCATCAACAACTTCAAATGCGGTGAGTCAGGTAAGCGTCAGCATCAATCGCGTTGCTGAGAGTGCCGGGCAGGTCGCCAGTCTGTCGGGTGAAAGTGCCGATCGTGCCCAGTTGGGTCAGGATCGCCTGCAAGACATGGTGCATGAACTGGAGCGTGTGGAAAGTGCCGTCAATGAAATCGCCAGTTCGGTGAGCGATTTCGTGCGCAGCACTCGCAGCATTACCAATATGACGCAGCAAGTGCGCGACATTGCCGAGCAGACTAATCTGCTGGCCCTGAATGCAGCGATTGAAGCCGCGCGTGCCGGTGAACAGGGGCGCGGTTTCGCGGTGGTTGCGGACGAAGTGCGCAAGCTGGCGGAAAAATCGGCGCTCTCTGCTTCACAAATCGACGAAGTAACGCAAACCATAGGTACGCAATCAGGGCGAGTCGAAAAAACCATACAGCGCGGCATCGTCGCCTTGCAAAGCAGCCAGACCCATGTCTCCGAAGTGGCCAGCGTGCTGAGTGCGTCCAATGATTCAGTGGAAGGGGTGAGACACGGCATGGAAGAAATCGTCACGTCTATCAATCAGCAGCGCGATGCCAGCCAGGAAATCGCACGCAATGTCGAACGCATCGCCAGCATGGCAAACAAGAGCAATCAGGTGGTGCAACGCACGGTGGATGAAATCAGGCAGATGGAGTTGATTTCAGAAAATCTGACCAAGACAGTAGGGCGCTTCAAGGTGTAGTCGTGACTGAATTATCCTTGCACAGGCAAGGGAGTGTTGTAGGGGTGATTGATGAATCATCCCTCAGGTGGATGATACAAGGGAGAGTTAAATGTTGAACAATATGAAAATAAGCAGCCGCTTGATCATTATGCTGGTCTCATTGCTGGTGCTGGTGGTCGTAGTCGGCGGGGTAGGGCTGATAGGCATGAGCAAGGCGAATGACGGACTGCACACGGTTTACGATGATCGCACTGTCCCGCTGATGGATCTGGGGCTGATCATAGATATGGCCAACCGCATCCGCACCAATGCGGTGATCGCCGCTAATGCGACCCTGCCAGAGAAAGCCGAAAAGGCTAATGCAGACACCGTGAAGCTGGACGGCGAAATCGACACGCTATGGCAAAAATATATCGCCACTTATTTGACTCCTGAGGAAAAGCAACTGGCCGATAGCTTCGGGCAGCAGTGGAAGAACTATCAGGAGTCGCGCGATGTCACCATGAAGCGGGCGATGGAAGGTGACTTTGTCACCGCCAAGGAAAATGCCAGCCAGGACGCCGGCCCGAAATTTACTGCCGCGCGTGAAACGCTGTTCAATCTGATCGCCTTGCAAGGCGAGGTCGCCAAGCAGGAGTACGAGGCGTCAGTGTCGCGTTATGAAATGACGCGCAATCTTGCCTTCGCACTCACGCTGATCGGCGGCGGGATGGGTATTTTGCTGGGATTCTCCATCATTCGTGGCATAAATCGTTCCATAAACGAATTGGGTGGCGTGATGACATCCATGGCGAAGAACGGCGATCTGAATGCACGTGTCAAGGTATACGGGCATGATGAAATCGGTCAGGCTGCCACGGCATTCAACGGTTTGATCGACGGTTTCGCCACGATCATCCGTCAGGTCAGCAACGGTGCGGGTACTGTGTCCGGTACGGCGGCGCAATTGTCCGCGTCTTCATTGCAAATTGCGCAAGGCTCTCAGTTGCAGAGCGAGGCGGCTGCCTCCACGGCGGCGGCGGTAGAAGAAATTACCGTGAGCATCAACTCGGTTGCGGCAAATTCCGAAGATGTCCGCAATCTGTCAGAAAAGAGTCTGCAGCAGACGCGGCAGGGCAATCAGGATGTGACGCAGATGATAGGCGAGATACAGCGCGTTCAACAGGCAGTCAACCAGATCGCCGATTCGGTCAAGGAGTTTGTCGAAAGCACCCGCGCGATTGCCGGCATGACACAGCAAGTCAAGGACATCGCCGATCAGACTAATCTGCTGGCATTGAATGCGGCTATTGAGGCGGCGCGTGCCGGCGAACAGGGGCGCGGTTTTGCGGTGGTGGCCGATGAGGTGCGCAAACTGGCAGAAAAATCTGCCAAATCAGCCAACGAAATCGATCTGGTGACCAATTCCCTGAACCAGAAATCAGGTGAAGTTGAGGCAACGGTGCAGCAAGGCTTGCGTTCCCTGCAAGCGACGCAGGAGCAGGTTGAGCGGGTTTCCGGCGTGTTGACCGAGGCGGGAGAGTCAGTATTGCAATCCAGCCACGGGGTGAGCGACATCGCGGCATCGGTGGTCGAACAGAGCCTGGCCAGTACCGAGATCGCGCGCAATATCGAGAAAATCGCCCAGATGTCAGAGGAAAATCATGCGGCGGTTGAATCGAATACACAGGACATCGTGCGTCTGGAGCAGTTAGCCAAAGAGTTGCAAGCGGCAGTTGATCATTTCCGCGTGTAGTCACCCAACCAGAAAGCACTGTCATGCAAAATAAGAACGCTTACGTATCACAGAAGGAAGTGCCCTTCCCGGCGAATACGGTGCTGATTACCAAGACCGACACTAAGGGTGTGATCAGTTATTGTAACGATGCGTTCGTGGCGATTTCGGGTTACAGCCGCGCCGAATTGATCGGCAAGAGCCATAACATCGTGCGCCATCCCGACATGCCGCCGCAGGCGTTCAAGTGGTTGTGGGATACGTTGAAATCCGAACGCCCGTGGCGCGGCATGGTGAAAAACCGCTGCAAGAACGGCGACCATTACTGGGTACTTGCCACGGTTGCGCCTGTCATTGAGAACGCCAGTATCATCGGTTATGTCTCGGTGCGGAAAGCGCCGAGTCGCAATCAGGTCGCGGAAGCCGAAACGCTTTATCGGGAACTGAACCAGTCTGGTGCGCAGATCGTCTCAAATTTCGAGCGTTTCAAGGTGAAAAACTGGTCATTGAGCCACAAGTTGCAGGCGGCGATACAAATACCCCTGCTGATTTTGCTGACAGTCGTGCAGTTTTACATGACGGATATGCTCAAAGAGGACGCGCTGAAGACAGCTGCTGAAAAGGGCAATCTGATCGCGAGCCAAATCATCGACAGTGGCAATATGTTGATGGTCACCGGGCAAATTAGCGACGCGGATAACCGCAGGCTGTTGCTGAAAAAAGTGACGGCTTCAGGCAATGTCAAAACGGCGCAGGTGGTGCGGGTGCAGCAGGTGGTGGATCAGTATGGTGCCGGATTGCCGGACGCGCTGCTGAAGGATGATGCGCAACGCACGGCAATCGAAACCCGGCAGCAAAGCATTGCCTTTGCTCAGGATGCATCGGGTGATCCTGTCATGCGCATCATCACACCTTATTTGGCCAGCAAAAACTTTCACGGTACTGATTGCACCGGCTGTCACGCCGTACAGGAAGGAACGGCGCTGGGCGCATCGGATGTGGTCATCGATCTCAAGCCCGAATTCGCGCGCATCAATGCAATGGAATACTGGATGTTGATGGGGCAACTGGCGTTGCAAGTATTCCTGTATTTGCTGATTTCCTATTGCATACATAAATTTGTTTCTAGACCGATGGCGGTAATGGAAAAAGAGTTCCGCAATATCATGGAGGGCAATCTTGATACCGAACTCGATATTTCCGTGCGCGATGAGATGGGCGTCTTGCAGTGCGAGATACAAACCATGCAGATTTATTTGCGCACCATGGTTGATGAGATCGTTACGCCAGTCGCTTATATACAGGGCAGCATCAAGGATTTGGACTCCAGGGTGAATGGCGTGGCCGGTAATGCGCTGATTGAGCAGGATCATATTCAGGCGATTGCTGCCGCTATGGAGCAATTAAGTCAGTCGGTCGCCGGTGTGGCAGGAATGGCGGCAGATTCCCTGAGCGATGCAAAATCGACGCAACATATCGTCGAGGAAAATAGTCGCAGCATGGATATGAGCATCGCCGCAACCCGTCGAGTGGCTGATACGGTGCAAACGTCCAGCAAGACAATTACGGATTTGGGTTCATCCATACAGAAGATAGGCACGATTTCAAATTCCATCAAGGATATTGCCGAACAGACTAATCTGCTGGCGCTGAATGCGGCGATCGAAGCGGCGCGAGCCGGTGAACAGGGACGCGGTTTCGCGGTGGTGGCGGATGAAGTGCGCAAGCTGGCCGAGCGCACGGCGACCAGCACCAAGGATATCGCCAATACGATACGTGACATTAATACGATTGCAGATTCCGCAGTCAAGTCCATGCAGGGCGCGGTATCTGAAGTTGATAACGGAATTTCCCTGATACGCAAAAATGGTGACGGACTGAAAGAGATTATGGCGGCGACGGTCAATATGGCGGGGCGCATAGAACATATCGCCTCTGCATCCAGAGAGCAGTCGGTGGCGGGCGAAAGCGTGGCCAACAGTCTGGAGCGCATCACTACACTGGTGGAAAGCAATGTGCAATCCGCCCATGAGGCGAAGGTGGCTGCGGAAGCGTTGGCGACGTCTGCAACTGAATTGAAGAAAGCGGGCTACCCCTTGACCAAATGTGCAATGGGGTGAGGCAGGGTTCAAATACAGGACCGAGGTGCAAGGACTGAGGACTGAGGACAAAACCTTAGCCCTTTACTCAGTCCTTAGTCCTGCTTTTGCCTTCACTTAGTCCTGTATTTAAGGAGAAATAAATGTCCGATCTGTTAAAAAATATTGATGCCCGTACCAAGTTGGCGGGGACTAATAAGCTGGAAATCCTGATGTTTTCCCTGGGCAAGGATCTGCGCACCGGGCGCGAGGAAACGTTCGGTATCAACGTGTTCAAGGTGCGTGAAGTGATGCGTATCCCGGAAATTACACGCGCGCCGGAGATGCCTAGTGCGGTTGAGGGGATGGTTAGTCTGCGCGGCGCGCTGGTTCCGGTGATCGATTTGGCTAAATATGCCGGCATGTCCATGGACTGCAAGCCGGAAATAATGATCGTCACCGAATATAACGGCCATACGCAGGGCTTTCTGGTCAAATCGGTGGACAATATTTTGCGTCTGGACTGGTCGGCAATGCGCGTTCCTCCCGCCATGCTGATGGCTGAAATGGGCGGTATGGTGACTGCGATCACCGAATTGAAGGACAAGCGGCTGGTGATGTTGCTGGATGTGGAAAAAGTGCTGGCCGACACCGGTCACTTTGATAGCGATGAGTTGATTTTCAAGAGTGTGCAACCGCTAGGTAAGGCGAATCGCACGGTGTTTTTTGCCGATGATTCCTCGGTAGCGCGCAATCAGATTGCCAAGACGCTGGAAGCGATGCAGGTCAAACATCTATCGGCCATCAACGGGCGGCAGGCATGGATAGAATTGGCCAAAATGGCCGATTACGCCGATTCAGCAAAGATTCCGCTAAAAGATTTGGTGCAGGTGATACTGACGGATGTGGAAATGCCCGAAATGGACGGTTACATGCTGACCCGCAAGATCAAGGATGACAAGCGCTTCAAGGGTATTCCCGTGATCATGCATTCGTCATTGAGCAGTTCTTCGAATCAGCAGCTCGGTAAATCAGTCGGGGTGGATGAGTATGTGCCGAAGTTCGAACCGCAAAAACTGTCGCAAACATTGGCAAGATTGTTGGCTTGACATGGAGTGCGGCGACGCGTCGCCGCTGTTACAAAGCGCAGACGTGTCTGCGCACTCCAAAACAGGGAGAAAGAAATGAGTTATTCGGATCAAATGCTGAGCGAAAATGAAGATGGCGTGCTGGATCATGTTGATGCGCGTACCAATCTGGTGGGCTCCAATAAAATGGAAATCCTGCTGTTCAGCTTGGGCAGCGAGGAACGGTTTGGTATCAATGTCTTCAAGGTGAAGGAAGTTTGCCCGGCTGGAAAGATTACCCGCACGCCGAATATGCCTGGAGGGGTGGAAGGCATCGTGTCCTTGCGCGGCAACGTCATGCCGGTACTGGATATGGCGACTTTTATGGACATACATCCGGCTGAGAAGCACCAGACCATGATGGTGGCAGAATTCAACAGTCATATTATGGGTTTTCTGGTGCACAGCGTGGATCGCATTATTCGGGTTGATTGGGATAAAGTGCGCGCTACTGAAGGGATGCTCTCGGACAGGACCGCACTGATTACGGCGATTACCGAATTGGCGGACGGAACACTGGTCTCCATTCTGGATGTGGAGCAGATACTGGCTAATGCCTTTGGCGACGCCGTCGTCGGCAGTGTTGATCGCCTGGAATCCGACCATGATTTGTGTGTATTCTTTGCCGATGACTCCATGGTGGCACGTAGGAAGATAGGCGAAGTGCTGGATAAAATGGGCGTCAAACATATCCAGTCATCGAATGGCCGTGAAGCATGGGATAGGCTCAAGGCGCTGGCCGAATCCGCAGAGAGCAGCGGTGAAAAACTGCATGACAGGATACAGGTGATTTTGACCGATGCAGAAATGCCAGAAATGGATGGTTATGTACTGACCCATCACGTAAAAAATGATCACCGCTTTGACGGTATTCCGGTGGTCATGCATTCGTCGCTTTCCTCTGAGGCAAATCGTGCGATGGGGCGCCGGGCGGGAGTGGATTATTACGTGCCCAAATTTGATTCAATGATTTTGTCAACAACGCTTAGACCGTTGCTGACTTAAAGGCAGGAATGAGTAAAAAAAACAGGACTGAGGACTGAGTAAAGGCAGGACAGAGGTGCGGGTTTAGCATTTACTCAGTCCTCGATCCTCGTACCTCAGTCCTGTATTTATAGGAGATTGTCATGGGAATAGAAAGTACACGGTTTTTGGTGGTTGATGATTTTTCCACGATGCGACGCATCGTGCGCAACCTGCTAAAAGAACTGGGTTTTGTCAACGTGCAGGAAGCCGAAGACGGGGTGCAGGCGCTGAGCAAACTGCGTGCGGATACGTTTGACTTTGTCGTGTCGGACTGGAATATGCCGAACATGACAGGGATAGAACTGCTCAGGTCTATTCGGGCAGATGCCAGTCTTAAACATTTGCCGGTGTTGATGGTCACCGCAGAGGCGAAGCGTGAAAATATCATCGAGGCAGCGCAGGCGGGGGCATCCGGTT
>Ga0208863_1001885_pt1 | contig 11894 bp, 12 predicted proteins | sample RifOxyD3_FD_184040 | JGI IMG/M metagenome (GOLD analysis project Ga0208863, IMG submission 184040) | Soil microbial communities from Rifle, Colorado - Rifle Oxygen_injection D3 (SPAdes) | ecosystem: Environmental > Terrestrial > Deep subsurface > Rock core/Sediment | place: Rifle, Colorado...
GATCGTCCGAAGATGTGGTGCTGCTGAACGGTTACTCAAATTAAGCGGAGTATTGCCGGTGTTCCTTTCCCTTGACGAATCTATCCAGAAACTTAAAACAGAAATCATTTCCCAGGATTGGAGTCTGCCCCCGAAAAAAATCGAACCCCTGCAGGCAGCCTTTATCTGCCTGAAAAACCACTTCGATACCAGAAAGAATACCCTGGCCATTCTGTCCATGGCAGACAGCATTCTCCTTTATGCCCAGAAACGGCAAGACCCTGTTCCCCCTGAATTTATTGATTTTCTCAAAGAAGCCATGGCCCATGTGGTCAATATGTACGAGGATGAGAATTTCGATCCGGACCAGGATGCCGAGCTGTGTAAAAGGGTGTATGGCAAGTTTGTCAGGCTCAGAGAAAAAGTGACTACAAAAGATGATGCCCCTCCCAGCCCATCTGGGCAAGAGAAAGAGTCAGCTACCGAGCTAAACCCTTTGGCAGAGCCTGTTTTTCTGGACAAATCCATAGCAGACCTTGTCCAGAACAGATCCGAACACGCCACTGCGACCGTGCTTTCCGAACCGGCCGCCGCCAAAGCTGCGGAGACAAGGCCCCTACCAATCCAACCGGAAGTCATAGTTCGACCCATCACCATTGGCAGACTGGCCCTCGCGATTGCTGAAAAAGACATCGCCATCATCAAACCGCTTTCCCCCAAAATGAGAAAAAGATATATTAAAAATAAGCAGATTCCTCTGAAGGAGCTGGTGAGCTGGTTTCGCAGCCTGTCAGGCCAGATGCAAGGCCCCCTTGCCCTGCTCAAAAACGGCGAATTAAAAAAGCTGCAACTCCCCCTCATGATCCCCAAGGGCATCGAGCTTGCGGACATTCCCGACGAAGAGGCCAACATGCTGGTGGTGGTAAGCAAGGGACACCGGCACGGGGTAATCTTCTGCCAGCTTGTCCAGGACGCGACCCCCTTGTTTTTTATGGCCAGAGAAAAAAATGACGACATTTTCGGCCCCGCCCAACTCGAGGAAGGCCAGGAGGTCCAACTGCTGAACCTCAACCGGTTGTTAAGGCGGGAAGGCATTTCTTTATGCGAGGATAAGATTGCTGCGAAATGCAGACAACCGGACCACATCAAAGCTCAGGAGAATAAAATCATGCCAAACATGCGTAAAAACACCAGAGTGCCGTTTCAGGTCGTTATCAGCCTGGACTTTCCCGATAAAAGCCATGTGGATTGCAAAACCGCAGACCTGAGTCTCAAGGGGGTCTTCGTGCCTGATATTACAGGACACACGATCGGCGAAAACTGCCTGATCACCCTGAGTTTAGCGGGATCAACCAGCCATCTTAAGCTGCGAATGAAGGGCACGGTAATTCGGGTAAAACAAGATGGACTGGCCCTGCATTTTTACGAAATGGATCTGGACAGTTTTTTCCATCTGAAAAATATTCTTTACTACAACTCCGAAGACCCGGATAAGCTGGCCGAAGAAATCTCCACCCAGGTTGAAAGTCTGCGAGATAAGGATTAATAAAATATGCGTCAGACCAGCCACCTCCCACACAAAAAGAGACCCATTAGAAACGCTCCCTTTGTGGTAATCTTCGCCTTTCTTCTCCTCTGGATGATCGGCATCGCCACAGGAGAACCGGGTCGGGTTTTGGAACAGGCAGTGCGGGTATGTCTAAGCTGCATAGGTATAGGTTGAGATGGAAACCGTCCGCAAATGGGTACAGGTAACCATCGGCTTACTCACCAACGGCTCATGGTCCTTCCCCTTTACCAAGACCATCTATCAGGGACCGCTCAAGGTAATCTGCGCACCCGGCCTTAACTGTTATTCCTGCCCGGCGGCCACCACTTACTGCCCCTTGGGTGCACTTCAGCAACTATTAGGCGGCCTGCGTTTCGCCCTGGAAAATGGCCAGTACTATTTCGGCTTTTCGGTACTCGGCAGCATCGGCGTGCTCGGTGGGCTGTTCGGCAGGATGATCTGTGGCTGGGCCTGTCCCTTTGGTTTTATCCAAGAACTCCTGTACAAGATCCCCACCCGGAAGTTCATTATTCCGCGTCTGCTCTCCTATGGCAAATACATGTTTCTTCTCGTCTTTGTCGTTGTTCTGCCGTTGGCGCTCGTTGATGATTTTGGCGCTGGCAATCCCTGGTTCTGCAAATTTGTCTGCCCTGCTGGAACTCTGGAAGCCGGTCTGCCCCTGCTCTTGCTCCAGCCCAATCTCCGCAACACTATCGGCCTGCTTTTTCTTAATAAATTCGTAATCATGCTCCTCTTTTTAACCTGGGCTGTCTTTGCCAGTCGGCCCTTCTGCCGAACCGCCTGCCCCTTGGGCGCTTTTTACGCACTGTTCAGCAAAGTCCGACTGATCAAGCTGCATCTTGATGAAGGCAGATGTACCAACTGCAAGGCCTGCCACCATGTCTGCCCCATGGGAGTCAAGTTCAATGAATCCCCGGATGACCCTGAGTGCATCACCTGCCTGGCCTGCATGAACAAGGCTTGCCAGTTCGACGCCATCTCCCTGGAAATTGGCGGCCTGCCTCTTGCCGTTGCTAACCGGGGCCTGTCCCCAGCCAGCAAAGGAAAGCCATGAAAATTTTTCGCACCAAGAGCACCGCCCCGGACGAGCTCGATCATACCGGCCTCAAGAAATGCCTTACCGCCTTTGATCTTACCTTTCTTGGGATCGGGGCCATCATCGGCACCGGGATCTTTGTGCTGACCGGCATCGCTGCCGCTACCCAGGCAGGCCCCGCCGTAGTGCTTTCCTTTGTTATCGCTGGAATCGCCTGCGCCTTTGCGGCCCTGGCCTATGCTGAACTGGCCGCTGCAGTGGGCGGCTGCGGAAGCGCCTACGGATACAGCTATGTGGCCTTCGGCGAGTTGATCGCCTGGATTATCGGCTGGGATCTGATCCTTGAATACGGGGTAGCCACCGCCGCCGTGGCCACCGGCTGGGCCGGATATTTCAACAACGCTCTTACCGCCGTTGGCCTGGCTCTTCCAGAGTCCCTAACCAAAGCCCCCTCTCTGGGGGGAATTGTCAACCTGCCAGCGGCAGGCATCGTCCTGATCCTCATGGTTCTGCTGATGCTCGGTATGCGAGAGAGCGCCCGCACCAACATGGTGATGGTTTTGGTCAAGTTGTTGACCATCGCGGTTTTTATCGGAGTGGCGGTGTTCCACGTCAACCCGGAAAACTGGAGCCCTTTCATGCCCTTCGGCTGGAGCGGCCAGAGCCCGGACGGCAAACCGGTGGGAGTGCTGGCTGGCGCGGCTATGGTTTTCTTCGCCTATATCGGCTTCGATGCAGTTTCCACCGCCGCGGAGGAAGCAAAAAACCCGCAGCGCGACGTGCCCTTCGGCATCATCTTTTCCCTGGTCTTCTGCACCGTCATCTATATCGTGGTCTCCGGCCTACTCACCGGGATAGTACCTTACACTCAACTGAACGTAGCCTCGCCCGTGGCCCATTCCCTGCAGCTGCTCGGGATCAACTGGGCCTCAGCCCTGGTAGCCACCGGGGTAATCGCCGGACTAACCACGGTGATGCTCGTTCTTTATTACGGATTAACCAGGGTCTTCTTCGCCATGTCCAGAGATGGTCTTTTGCCGCCGTTCTTCGCGCAGATCCATCCAAAAACCCAAACCCCGGTGCGGGTCATCGCCCTCTGCGGCCTGCTGATCTCCCTGATCGCCGGATTCCTGCCCTTGGGCGAGCTGGCTGAACTGGTAAATATCGGCACCCTGGCCGCCTTTGTCCTTGTCTGTCTGGGGGTGATTGTCCTGCGCATCAGGCAACCGCAACTGCACCGGCCCTTCAAGAACCCACTCAACCCAGTGTTCCCTCTACTTGGTGCCTGCTCATGCGCGGCGCTCATGGCATTTCTCCCCTGGATTACCTGGGTGCGTTTCGCGATCTGGCTGGCTTTGGGGGTTGTCGTTTATTTTTCGTACTCAATCCACCACAGCAAGCTGGAAGAATAGCTGAGTAAGCGATCACAGAGCATGACATCTGCTTCGCCACTACGCTGAAGGCCAGCAAAAACCAGTAGGAGCACTCTCCAAAAGCTGCGCCAAAACACGGGCAGCCAAGGCCCTGACTACTTGGTCTTCTGATTTCAGATAGGGTTTAAGATACCGAGGGGCCTGCCAGACAAGGAGTAGTTCCGGATTAACCTGAGCCAGACGGGATATTCCCCACATGAGTCCCCGCTGAAGGGCCGAAAGTTCGAGATAAAAGCCGTCCTCCCGCATGAAAGAGACCAGGATCTTGGTATACTCCTGGGCCAATCCTCCGTGACAAGCCAAACATTCTGCCATAGCCTCCGGCGTACCCCAGCCAATGCCGCCGGATTCATCGTTTAGGCTCCACATAAAACGGCGCATCACAATGCGGGCCGCCTCCAGGTCCTGGTCGGCAAGCCGGGCCACTGTCGCGCCCATGGCATAAACGGCATTCCATTTTGTTTTTTCAGAGGCGCTGCAAATTCCGGAAAATAAAGAGTTGAGCAGCTTTTCCGGCGGGTATCCGGCAAGGGCGGCGAGGACCTCCTCAAGTTCCGCCTGACTCAACAGGGCCAGGATTTTTTGCTTGATCCCCCTCTGGCTTACCGCCATAGTTCTTTCCCCTGGAACAAGATCTGGCCACGAATCGCCACGAGAAGGGGCCGCCTGGCTACTGTAATCGTTCACCAGGGGCACCAAAACAAGATACACCCCAGGAATGTAAGCGTCCGGCAGTGCCGCAGATGCGCGGAAGAGGCCTGCGAAGTGTGCTATTGCACATGAGCAGGCCGATGACTGTCAATCATCGGCAGCAGTGCCGATAACGCAGATGTGGTGCTGCCGGACGCTTACTGGCTACTTGCGCATGGCCTCGGCGACCATACGGCCAAGTTCCGAGCAGGCCTCCAGCGATTCATGGGTGGGCACATTCTTTATCTTGACCCCCTCGCCCACAATGGCAAAGCCCATGTCCGTCATGTGGCCGGTGAGGTGCTTCACCGCCTCGCCGCTCCAGCCGAAGGAGCCGAAGGCCGCGCCGATCTTGTCTTTGGGGCGCAAGCCCTTCATGTAGGTGATAATATCAGCCATGGCCGGCATGATGTTGTTGTTCAGGGTTGGGGAACCAAGAATAACCGCACGCGCGTCCAACACCTCGCTCATGATGTCACTGCGGTGATTTTTGCGGGCATGCAGCAATTTTATCTGGGTGATCCCTTCGCGCTGCAGGGAGTTCAGCAAGGCCTTGGCCATCTTCTCGGTGCTGTCCCACATGGTGTCATAGATGATAACCGCCTTATTCTTGGTTTCGCTCTGACTCCAGCGATCATAGGCCACCATGATGGTTTCAGGCGATGTACGCCAGATCACGCCATGATCCGGGGCGATCATCTCGATTTGCAGCCCCAGATCCTTGAGCTGGGCGAGCAGCTTCTGGACGATGGGTGAGAAAATCATCAGAATATTTGCATAATACTTGGAGGCATGCATCATGAGTTCATGGGAGTCCACCTCGTCGTCAAATCGTTCCGAGGTGGCCCAGTGATGCCCAAAGGCGTCGCTGGAGATAAGCAGCTTATCTTCGGGAATATAGGAAAACATGCTGTCTGGCCAATGCAGCATCTTGGTTTCGAGAAACTGTACTGTCCTGGTACCAAGACTGATGAAATCTCCGGTGGCCACAACCTGATAGGGCCAATCCTCCCGGTGAAAATGCTCAAGCAGGGCTTTTTTGCCCATGGGCGAACAGAAGATCTTTTCCGGTTTGATGAGGTCGATCAGTTCCCGCAGAGAACCGGAGTGATCCATCTCCACATGGTTGACAATGATATAGTCGATCTTGCTCGGATCCCCCAGCACCTGATAGAGATGATGAATCAGGTCGCCCTTCAGCTCTTTTTTCACGGTGTCAAAGAGAGCGATCTTTTCGTCCTTGATCAGATAGGCGTTGTAGCTGGTGCCCTTGTCTGTGGAATAGCCATGGAAATCACGGATGTTCCAGTCCACGGCGCCAACCCAGTAGATGTCCTTTTTTATTTCTATCGCAGCCATGTTGTCCTCATGTGTAAGAACCAGGAGATTGGTAGGAGCGGCTTTTTTGCAACTATACTACAAGCGGATAGGATTTGCGCTTTTTTGTCGGAGCGCAGAAAAATTCTAATTCACCTGTACCGGAGGCGGGGTAAAAATCCGTTGGCCGAGTTCCGCGTCAAGCGTAAACAAGGCGGTGGTGTCCTTGCCAATGAGCTTAAGCTTGTCGAGCACCGCCCCGACATTAGCCTCCTCCTCGACCTGCTCCGAGACAAACCATTGCAGGAAGATGTTAGAGGCATGATCCTTTTCTTCCAGGGCAAGATTGACCAGATCGTTGATCAACCCGGTCACTTTCTGTTCGTGAGCGAGGGCCTCCTGAAAGACATGCAGAGTCGATTTCCAAACAACGGGAGGCTGCGAGATGGCTTTGAGGGTTACCCGACCACCCCGCTCATTGACCTGCCGAAAAATTTTCATACCATGAAACAACTCCTCCTGGGTCTGGGTCAGCATCCACTTAGCCGCACCAGGCAAGCCAATGGAGTTAAACCAGGTACTCATGGACAGATACATATAGGAGGAATAAAATTCTGCGTTTATCTGCTCGTTAAGAGCCTGCTCCATGGTTTTGCTGAGCATCTCAGGCCCTCCATAATCCGTGGAGATTGCAGAATTCACGGGCACTGACCTGGGTTGCGTCCACGGCAAAAACAGCCTCAGGAGCATCACCTGGCTTAAGAAACTGGCGGTATGCCTTATTGTCGGCGAGGAGCTCGATCCACTCTATATGGTGTTTTTCTTCCATGGGATGAGCAACGGACCCGACCTTAACCTTGTAGCCACCTGCTACCTTTTCAATCACCGGCAGATGTTTTTCTTTTGAGGCATCAACGGTGTTTTCACTCAGCAGATTCATGGGCTGGCCGCAACAAACAAGCTCGCCTACCCCGCCATGCAGCACCTCAACGATATTGCCGCACACTTCACATTTGTACACCTGCAGTTTCTCAGCCATGGTGGTTCCTCCTCAGATTATTAGTTTACCAGTTTTGCTGGATTCGTAAGTCGACTCCCCAGCGAAGGCCGGGACCAAGCATTGTTACAACTGCCCACACTGGATTCCTGCCTCCACCGGAATGATGCGATATAGCTTTTTTAGAGTTGTTGCGAGCTTACCAATTTTCGCCATTAAGTTCAAAATGATCCCGGGGATGATCGCAGGCCAGGCATGTTTCCGGAGCCTCCATGCCATGATGGAGATAACCGCAGTTGCGGCAACGCCAGGTTACTTTGGCCTCTCTTTTGAACACCCGCCCCTGCTTGATATTGGCCATAAGAGCACGATAGCGCTTTTCGTGCTGTTTCTCCGCTACAGCAATGGCCATGAATACCCCGGCAAGATTCGGGAAGCCCTCTTCCCTGGCAATCGTGGCAAACTCTGGATACATAGCGGTATGCTCATGGTTTTCACCGGCTGCAGCCTCGCCAAGGTTTTCCAGGGTGGTGCCAACAACCCCGGCTGGGAAACTGGCGGTGATTTGTACCTCGCCTCCTTCCAACATCTTGAACAGCCGTTTGGCATGTTCTTTTTCCTGATTGGCTGTTTCGGTGAAGATCTCTGAGATTTGCACCAAGCCGTCCTTCTTGGCCTTAGAGGCAAAGTAGGTGTACCGGTTGCGAGCCTGGGATTCGCCGGCAAAGGCAGTGAGGATATTTTTTTCTGTACGGGTGCCTTTTAAAGAACTCATCTAAAAATCTCCTTTATGAAATTATAGTGATAATAGAGAAAAAGTGTTGGGATTTTTTTGTATTCTGTATTGTACATGTTTGCCAACAGATCATGTGGCAAAAAAAGCAAACCCTGCCAACGTCGTAAACGTTCAGCAGTGCCGCAGATGCGCGGAAGAGGCCAGCGAAGTGTGCTATTGCACATGAGCTAACCGATGACAACGCAGATGTGGTGCTGCTGAACGTTTACAAAAATCAGGTCTGGCATTCCGGGCAGATGCCGGTAAATTCCAGGCGATGCCGAAGAATTTTAAAAGATGTCAGCTGGCCCGCAGCCTTTTCCACATTAAAATCCGGAGGAAGATCAAGATCATCAACCCGACCGCACTGATTGCAGCGCACATGATAATGAACATGGGCTGCGGCGTCAAAACGCTTCTGTGTTCCGCCGATATCCAGCTTTTGAATGATCCCGCACTCGGACATGATCTCAAGATTGCGGTAAACTGTGCCCAGACTGATTTTTGGCAGACGTTTGCGTACCATCTGATACAGCACGTCAGCGGTAGGATGCGAGGTAACTCCGCATAACTCATCAAGAATTATTTGGCGTTGCTTGGTTATCCGCAGGCTGTGGTTATTTAGTTGTGACATGCTTAGCCTCCCTTTATTTGATAATAATTCTTATTACAAGAGGGTCAATGCAAGCGCAAGATTTTTTTTTATTCCCAGAAAAAAACCCTGTCGATCTCCTTTTTTTTTGCTATCCTGAATCTGATGCGATTCCCCCTCAGCCCATAATGGGCTGACCCCCTAATTATATTGACCAAAGAGAGGTGCCTCTGCATGAAAGTCTATGACGACAAGCACATCAAGAACATCGTTTTGCTGGGCAGTGTTAAATCCGGCAAAACAACCCTGGCTGAAACCATGGTTTTCGAAGCGGGACTCAGCAAGAGACGCGGCACCGTAGAAGACAAAAACACCATCTCCGATTTTCACCAGATCGAGCAGGAACGCGGCAACTCCGTCTATGCCACCTCTCTGCATACCGAATGGCGGGATTACAAGATCAACATCATCGACACCCCTGGTCTGGACGATTTTGTTGGCGAGATTGTCTCCGCCCTGCGGGTAGCCGATACCTGCATCATGCTGATCAACGCCCAGCACGGGGTAGAGGTTGGCACAGAGCTGGTCTGGAACTCGGTGGAAAGATTCGCCAAGCCGGTTATCTTCGCGATCAATCAGGTCGATCATCCAAAGTCTGCCTATGACGAGGCGGTTTTGTCCGTACAGGAACGCTTCGGCAAGGCGGCAGTGCTTATGCAATATCCACTTAATCAGGGCACAGGTTTCAACGCCATCATCGATCTGCTCAAGATGACCATGTACCGGTTTCCACCAGAAGGAGGCAAACCGGAAAAACTGCCCATCCCCGAGAGCGAAAAGGAACGGGCCGAGCAGTTGCATAACGAGTTGGTAGAAAAAGCCGCAGAAAACGACGAGGCCCTGATGGAGCTCTACTTTGAAAAGGGCAGCCTCGATGAGGATGAGATGCGCACCGGGCTAAAAATCGGTATGCGCAACCGGGAAATATTTCCGATCTTTTGTCTGTCCGCCAAGCAGAATATGGGCAGTGGCCGAATGATGGGCTTTATCGACAACGTGGCCCCCTCAGCTCAGGAGATGCTGCCGGAGCATACCATTGACGGTGGCGAACTCGCCTGCGATCCGGCCGGGCCACCGGTGCTCTTTGTTTTCAAGACCCTGGTAGAGCCGTATCTTGGCAAGATTACCTTTTTCAAGGTCTGTTCCGGTGAGGTGAGCGAGGGACAGGACCTGCTTAACTATCAAACCGGCGACAACGAACGCCTGACTCAATTGTTCATTATGGATGGCAAGGAGCGCAATCAGGTGAAGAAGCTCTCCGCTGGCGATATTGGCGCGACCTTGAAACTGAAGGGCACAAAAACCAATCACACCCTGCACAGCAAGGATAAAAAAGTGGGGTTGGCGCCCATAGAATTCCCCGAGGCTCGCCTCCGTTTGGGTATCATGGCCAAGGAGAAAAAGGACGACGAAAAGCTGGCCGAGGCCCTGCGCGACATGCAGATCGAGGACCAAACACTCAAGGCCGAGTTTGTTTCCGAGGTAAAACAGTTGATCCTCTGGGGACAAGGCGAGTTGCATTTGAAGGTGGCCAGCTGGCGTTTGGAGCATGTTTACGGAATAAAGACGGAATTTGAAGAGCCAAGAATCCCCTATCGGGAGACGATCCAGAAAGCGGCCACCGCCATGTACCGTCACAAGAAACAGTCCGGCGGCTCGGGTCAGTTCGCCGAAGTGCATATGCGCATCGAGCCCTATGTGGAAGGGGCGCCAGACCCCACCGATCTCAATGTGCGGAGCAAAGAAGAGATAGACCTACCCTGGGGCGGCAAGCTGGTGTTTTACAACTGCATTGTAGGCGGGGTTATCGACGGCAAGTACCTGCCCTCCATCCAGAGGGGGGTGATGGAAAAAATGCAAGAAGGCCCCATGACCGGATCCCATGTGCGGGATGTGCGGGTGATGGTCTTTGACGGCAAGATGCACGCGGTGGATTCCAACGACATCTCTTTCAAGATCGCCGGGGCCCAGGCCTTTAAAGAGGCCTTTAAAGAGGCAGACCCGCTCATCCTCGAACCCATCTACGAAATGGAGATCATGGTGCCGGAAGAGGTGATGGGCGAGGTGATGGGTGATCTTCAGACGCGGAGATCGATAATCAGCGGCATGGAAACTCAAGGCAGGTATCAAGTGATTAAGGCTCTGACCCCACTGGCCGAACAGTACAAGTACACCACCGCCCTCAAATCCATTACCCAGGGCCGGGCCAGTTTCACGCGCAGGTTCAAGGAATATTCACCTGTGCCTTTTGAAGTGCAGAAGGCCTTAGCTGTCAAAAACGCTGATTGATCGGGCAAGGGCAGACAATCTCTGCAAAGGGGATGCGTCTGCCCGAATCCAGACTCTGGATACGGCACCAGATCAGATTGAGTTCAAAGAGACGGGCGTTGAATTTATCCATAAACAGGAGGCTTTCCGGGGCAAAGGCATACTCATCCGGAAAATTAAGCGGACAGGCCGAGACCTCGAGAGCCTCGCGGTCTGCGTCCACATAGGCCAAAGGCAAACCCTGAGTTCGGCAAATAACGGGGCGGGCCGCATAGACGCTACATAATTCATCAATAAGCAGGGGGCAACGACCAGTATCTTCCGCAAGGTTGCCCCCGAGCCACCTCTGACTGACTACTGGCAGGTCAGCAATGGCTTTACGCAAGCAAGCCGCCTCAATAGGCAACACGCTGAAGGCCTGGCAGCAGGAGGCACAGCCCGGCCCGCAAGAAAGGGCTTCGGCATGCATCCCTCCTATGCGGGCGATTTCTGCGTCCAAGTAGGCAAGCAGTTGACGGTAGTCTTGCGCGCAGGTCATAATGCCATCATAAAAAAAAGCTGGGAGAATATACTTCCCCCACTGTCACGCGCTTTTCTCCGTATCCTGGTCAGTCGCACCTGCCTCGTTGATGAACGGAAAATACTCCCGATCTGCCTTAAGCATATGAAGCATAATTACCTCATAAGCCAAAAACTGAAAAACCGCTCCGACCGTAAGCGTTGATGCCTTGAATTCCTGGGCCATCTCGATACCCCTGGCGAGCAGCTTGGTGTGCTCCGCGACATGTTGACTCATGCCAGGAAAACCCACGGCCTCAAGGATAATTTCTTCATCATGGAAGTGTCGGCTGACATCATCAAGCAAGCGATGAATAATCGCAGAAATTTCCGTGGATGGGCGAGACGAAAGAACCGCTTCGAGCAGTTCGTTGGAGATGACAAAGAGGGCCTGATGTTGTGAATCGATTGTCTGGTTGCCGGAACAGAAGGAAGCTTTCCAGGCCAGTCGCACAAGGTTGCCTTTGGCCTCGCCCCAAACATTGTGCATAGCAGCAAATTTGAGGGTGTAAAATAGTTTGTGTAAATGGCCATTCAGGGGTACCCAAAGACCCCACTCTTAAAAAGGAGCTCATATGGCCATTGAAAAAGAACTGCTGGACCGTCTGCTTGCCGACTA
>Ga0208863_1001887_pt1 | contig 11887 bp, 14 predicted proteins | sample RifOxyD3_FD_184040 | JGI IMG/M metagenome (GOLD analysis project Ga0208863, IMG submission 184040) | Soil microbial communities from Rifle, Colorado - Rifle Oxygen_injection D3 (SPAdes) | ecosystem: Environmental > Terrestrial > Deep subsurface > Rock core/Sediment | place: Rifle, Colorado...
ACCCTGTTCATTGTAATGCGCACCCCACCCGTATTTCTTGGTCAGCGGCGAGGCGCGCATGCAGGCGCAGGGTTTGGCGAAATACGCGTCCCACAATTGCTGTCGCCGCGCTGCCGCCTCGGCGGGCGGTATCTGCTTGTGCAGCACATGCGTGGCGAATTTCAGTTCTTCCAATGTGTAGCCGTATGGCTTGCCGTTCAGCAGTTGGTATTCGATGCCTGCGATAGAGCGTTTATCGCCCTTGTCTTGCGGTACGACGGCCTTGTCGGTCGGGCAGTCCGGTGCGATCTCGACGAATTGGTCAATCGGATTCATGTTGTCTTTTTTGCCGTTCTTTTCGAGTTCTCCGTCACGCGAAACCCGACTATTTTCTTGACCAGCTCCAGCGGTAGCGGTTTATCGAGCGGAAATTGCACAGCCCCTTTCGAGGTCTTGTAGTCTTTCAGTTCTTCCCGAAATGCGCTGATTCCACTCGGGGCGGGATAGAAGCCGAGATGATGTTTGAAAGCCGCGAAATGCACCAGATTGCCATTGAGGTAAAAGGTCGGCATCTGGTAGCTGATTTTTTCCGTCGCATCGGGAGCGGCGGTGGCGATGGTCAGTCGCAATCTTTCAAGCGCTGCCTGAACCTCCACCGGGAAGTCGGCGATATATTCGTCTATAGTAGCCGATGCCTCCCGAGCTGGTTTCATATGTGTTTCTTTGCTATATATACGCAACCTTGTGGCGGCACTATTTCGCCGGCGCGTAATAACACATCTTCGGCGAGGTGACCTTGCTCGCTTTCTTCAGCGCGGCGATGATCTTGCCGACTTCCTTTTGATCCAGCCCCGTGGCCGCAGCCACTTCGGCGCCCTTGACGGGCTTGCCCGCTTTTTTCATCGCGTCCAGTACGGCTTTTTCCTTGTTTTCCATGATGCTCTCCTTAGGGTTAAGTTAAATATCCATCCAGCTGTTCCAGGCATTCGGTGCAACTGGTACTTGGCCGCATCGCGGTGTGCTTCTGTTTCAAAAGCGTAAGCGTGATCTTGTTGCCGTGCTCTGCACGAATTTCCTCAATATGGCTGCCTAAGCGGGATATGTTGCGTCACATTGTTGGTAACCGGGATACGGAGGGTTGCCGACATGGACAAGCGCGAGAAACACGCCTGTCTGGAGACAATACGCAAATGCTAACCAAGACTATACGCGCTGACAAGTGCAAGATACTGGAGGTGCAAGATACTGGAGAAGTTCGGTGTGCTGTTACGCAGAAATTTCGCAGCGATCCGGCCAACCATTTCCGTTCAGCACAGCGGCTGCCGGATGATAGTCTTCCATTTTTCCGGAGCGGCCTTGCGGATGTCGCTCAGGTATATTTCGTGATGTTTGCCGCATAATTTGCCACCATTGGTTTCGATGAATTTATGCAGCCTCGCGATGGTCGGCCCTTCATCTGAAAACTGGCCGATATGCAGTATCTGCGCGCATTTCCCTTCGGTGAATGCCTCGAAGCGCAGCTGGGAAAGTGCTGCCGGGTTCTTCTTGTTTTTCACTTCGGCGAGTGCGGCATCCAGCATTGCCTGAGTGACGAATGGCGGTTGCGCGATCATCGCCGTCCACTTCCAGTTGGACTTGTCAGCGATACTGAACTTGGTCATGTCGTCCGCCCACCATAGCCCTTCCAGCGGCATCACGCCGTAATCTGTCGCCAGCACACCTTTCTTGACCATGAACTTCAGCGTATAGGAAACCGTAAACAGCGTCTCGACCGCTTCCGCAAAAGCCGACACGATATTCGGGTCGCCCTCGCCGTCTACCATCAGGTAATTCATGGTCGGCACATCTACCTCAACAACCTCTTTGGCGGGAGTCTGATACAGGTGTTTCAGTTCCTTCTTCAGGTCGAGTTTTTCCATTTGAGCACCCATTGTCGAATTGCCTATCCATAAATATACACTCACCTACTGACAGCGTAGTGTCAGTAGAACTCACTTAAACCGTGCCGGATCAATAGGCTTGTTGCAACTCACTCCACGATTCAGTCGTTTCGTCGCATTCCTCTAGATTCACTCGTCTGGCATTCCTATAGTGATGCTGCAACGTAAGCGCGTGTGTCAACTTGACGGAGAGAACCAAAATGAAACGAGTCTTGCTGGCTATGCTGATAGTGGCGACATTCAATGTTAAAGCCGGTGATTTAAAACTGAGCATGCATGGTTCTGGAATAAACGGGAAGAATCTCTACGTGGCCGTGCATTCCTCGGCGCAAGACTTTCCCGCGAAAGATGATACGGCGATCAAATCGGTAGTCGTGGCGCAAAAAGATTCGACCGAGCTCGTCATCACCAACATCCCCGCTGGCGAATATGCCATTGCAGTGTTTGCCGATATGAATGGTAACGGCGTACTTGATAGCAATTTCGTCGGTATCCCCAGGGAGCCGGTGGGTATATCGCGCGACGCGGAGGGGAAATTCGGTTCGCCGAAGTTTGCCGATGCGGCATTCAAAATTGGCAATGGTGTGACTGCCCTGAGTATCGAATTGAAATAGGAGACGTGATGACAATGCAAACCAATTTACAACCCTTGCTGAGATTGCGTGAGATACGCCGCCGCTTCATGCTGGGCGAGACGACTATCGAGGCTTTGAATAGCGTGTCGCTGGATATACACAGCGGCGAATTTCTTGCCGTGTGGGGGCCGTCGGGCAGCGGCAAATCGACCATGATGAACATCATCGGCCTGATCGATGCGCCCACCAGCGGTGAGGTGTGGTTCGACGGGCAAGACACGCGCAGTCTGAAAGACGACGAGTTGACCGATTTTCGCGGCCACAAGATCGGTTTCGTTTTTCAGGGCTTCAATCTGGTTCCCGTGCTCACCGCATTGGAAAACGTGATGTTGCCTTTGCAGATACAGGGAGTGTCGGAACATAAAGCGCGTGAGCGCGCTATGGCGGCATTGATAGATGTCGGGCTGGAACGATTCAAGGCATCTCGTCCGGACAAACTTTCCGGCGGGCAGCGTCAGCGCGTGGCTATCGCGCGTGCCTTGGCGGTGGAGCCGAAGCTGGTGATCGCCGACGAGCCGACCGCGAATCTGGATTCGGAAAACAGTCGCATGGTGGTCGATCTGATGCGCGATATGAACCGTGCGCGCGGCGTGACTTTTGTGTTCACCACGCACGACCCGCGATTGCTGGAGCATGTGGATAGAAAAATTCTGCTGCGTGATGGCAGCATTGAAAGCGACGAGGTGGCGCAATGAATATATTCAAACTAGCGGTGCGCGGACTCATGCGTAACCGTCGCCGCAGCATGATGACTCTGCTTGCCATCGCGCTCGGTTTTGCGGCGATCTCCCTGTTTGCCGGATACACCCATAATGTTTATGACGGGCTTGAGCGGCAATCTATCCACGGTGAATTGCTGGGGCATCTGACATTGAGCAAGCGCGGAATGAGCAAAGAAGGCAAGCTCAATCCGGAGCGTTACATGCTGAATGCTGAGGAGGTTGCACGCATCACAGGGTTGTTGCGGAACGAAGCGCACGTTAAATTGGTCGCGCCGCGTTTGAGCTTGAGCGGTCTCATCAGCAATGGTCGCGCCAGCACTATCTTCATCGCCGAGGGTATCTCGCCGGAAGCCATGCAGGGATTGCAGGCAGGCGTGCTGACCGAAGAAGAGGAGCGCACCGGCATGTATGTCGACATCATCAAGAAGCTCGATCCGCTACATTCTGAGAATGCACTGCTCAGCTTCGGTCTGGCAGATATGCTGCACTTGAAGAAGGGTGGACAGGCCTCGCTGTTGAGCAACACGCTTACCGGTCAGGCGAACGCATTGGATATCACAGTGGGGGGCACATTCGATACCGGCAATGCGGGCAGCAACGACAAATTTTCTTTCATGTCGTTGAGTCTGGCGCAAACGCTGTATGACACCAACGGCGCGGCAGATCGTTTGACCGTGTTGTTGGATGATGTGGATCAGACCGGGATCATGCGCGAGCGTTTACAGCAAAAATTACGCGGCGCGGGTTTCGACATGGAGATTAAAACATGGCAGGAGCTGTCCGATTTTTATAATCAGGTACACAACATGTTCGACATGATTTTCGGCTTCATCTTCAGCATCGTGTTGACCGTGGTGGTGATGAGCGTGGCAAACTCGATGGGTATGACCGTGGTCGAGCGCACCCGCGAGATCGGCACACTGCGCGCTATCGGTTTGAAGCGCAGCGGTGTGGTGAAACTTTTCACGGCGGAATCGCTGATGTTGACGCTGTTGGGGTGTCTCACCGGATTGTTGCTGACTTTCGGCGTGCGTTACGGCATCAATGTCGCGCACATCTCCTACACGCCGCCGAACGGTGCCAGTGCTATACCATTGCTGGTGGATATGGATTTTTGGCGCACGATGTTCACTTTGGTTTTGATGGTGGTAGTGGGTACATTGGCGGCCTATTTGCCTGCCCGCCGTGCGGCGAAACAGGCGATCATTGATGCGCTGGGGCATGTGTAACGAGTAGAGCGGGCACAAAGCGTGCCCACCCTACCAACTGGAGAAATCGAATGAATAAAGTATTGAAATTTGTCTTGTTATGCGCACTGCTCGTTAATGTCTCAATGGCAGAAGCCGCACCCGATCCACAGGCCTTGCTCAGGCATGCGGATCAGGCGCGCGGTGGCGCGCTTCCGGGAATCGTGTGGGATATACGCTTGAAGTCACGCGACGGCGAAAAGATCGCCGAAGAGCAAAGTCTAAAAGTGAGTGCCAATGACGATGCGAGTGTAGCCGAGGTGATTGAGCCGGTGCGCTCCAAGGGAACGAAGCTGTTGCAAGTCGGGCGCAGTATGTGGTTGACAAAACCTGGCTTGTCCAAGCCGTTGCCGATCTCTCCGCGCCAGCGTATGAGTGGTCAGGCATCCAATGGCGACATCGCCGCAACCAACTATGCGGGCGATTACGAAGCTCAGGTGAACGGCAAGGAAACAGTGGGGGACGAGGCCTGTTATGTGCTTGATCTGAAGGCGAAGCACAATCGCACCACCTATGACCGCATTCGTTACTGGATAGCCGTGAATCGCGGAGTGGGCGTCAAGGCGGAGTTTTATTCGGTGAGCGGAAAACTGATTAAAACGGCGACCTTTGAATACAATAATATGATCGAGTATGAAGGTAAGCGCACTCTGTTTGTGAGCAAGATGACGATACGCGATGCATTTATCGATGCTGAGACAACGATGGAATTCGGTGCGGCAAAGGTAAAGAAGATCGCGGCATCGGAGTTCGATCTGGGACAGATACAGTAACGTTGACAGGAGAATCATGAGTGCCATTACTATTCGTCAAGCGGTACTATCTGACATCGACGCGCTTGCCTTTTTATTCGATAACTATCGGCAGTTCTACGGCCGTTCCAGCGATGTTGGTGCCGCACGCGAGTTTTTGACGACTCGATTCAATCATGGGGAGTCTGTTGTTTTCATTGCCCATGAAGACAACACCCCGGTAGGTTTTGTGCAGCTCTATCCAAGTTTCTCTTCCGTTTCGCTGGCAAGAACATTTGTACTCAATGATCTATTTGTACGTGAGCCGTGGCGCAGAAGCGGAATCGCTTCGCAACTCATGGCTGCCGCAGTCGAATTCGCAAAATCATCGGATGCCGTGCGCCTTTCGTTGTCAACTGCAATAACCAACGAAACAGCACAGGCTGTCTATAAATCCTCAGGTTGGAAGCGAGATGAGCAGTTTTACGTTTATCACTTTGCCTTGTAAAAATAATGGGGATGTTTTTGTGAAATATCGCTTAAGAAATATCCTGCTGTGCATGTCGTTGGTAACGCTTGCCATACCGGCAACCGCTGAAGAAGCTGCTTGGCGCACCTCGTGGAACGGTACGCTCTACGGCTACGCAAACAATACGGCGCTACGTTCGGACAGTGTGCTAAATCCCGGAAATCTCATCGCACATCTGCCTGAGCGTAGTGCTGTGGCGGAGGCACGCTTTAACTTCAAGGCTGAGAACGAGCGGGTTCGTTTGACGATGCGCCCTATTTTGTTGGCACAAGAAGATCGTAATGTATTCGGCAGCCAGCAAAAAAATGAAGCCTATCTAAGCCAGTGGCAGGCGCGCGTGAATGTGGCCGAGCCATGGAACGTCGCGGGTGGGCGCGACGTGTTGAACTGGGGCGCAGCGCAATTCCGTTCGCCTTCCAACCCGTTCTATTTCAACAATGGCCGCAGCAATCCCATGAGCGAACTTTCCGGTTTGGATGTGGCGCGGCTGACGTGGTCTCCCGATGTGCGGCATTCGCTGTATGTGGCTAGATTATTCGGTTCCGGGCACGGCCATGCTGATCCTGATCCTTGGCGTGACTCATGGTTGGTCAAGGCCGACATACGCGGGGATGGTCGGACGGGAGGTGTCGCGTTGGCAAAACAACCGGGGCAGGCACTGTTTATCGGTGCATACGGCCAGCAAAGCGTAGGTGATGAATGGCTGCTGTATGGCGAAATGGGTTCATCTACTCATGTAAATTTGCTGCGATCGCCGTCGGATGCGACGCAACCTTTTGCCGTAGCGAACGAATCGCCGCGACGCACTACCGGTTTGGTGGGTGCCACCTATACGGCGGATAACGGGCAGAGTCTTACGATGGAATATCTGCATTACGATTTCGGCTACGACGCCAATGAAAGCGCGGCTTATTTTTCTCGTGCGGCCAATGCGGCGACAACATTCCCTTCCGCCGCAGCGCAGCAGACGCTGGGAATGGCATTGGGTGCCGCACCGCAATTGCTGGGGCGCGACTATGTGCATCTGGTTTGGCAAAGCAACATCATGGAAAGTAGCGGCTATTGGCGTTTGATGGCGACGCACAATCTCACCGATGGTGGCAATGAGCTCTCCGGATACGGGGAGCGCACGCTTGATCCGCGTATCACTGTATTTGTGCTGGCACAGGCAACGATGGGCGGGGCGCATCGGGAGTTTTCCAGCCTGACTACTAGGCTTTTTACGCTGGGCGTGAAGCTCGTGCTGCCTTGATGGGATAATCCGCCATATGCAAAAAAATCTCTTCATCTCGACGCTGTCCTCTATCCTGTTCAACACGGCGATTGCCGGGTTGCTCACGGTGATCGGTTTTGGGGAGAATTTCTGGATCAACTTCATTTTCTCGCAATGCATTGGCTTCTCCATCTATGCCATCAATGCCACGGTAATCTGTCACATCGGCGATAAACGCCGGCGGCTGTGGGTACTCGGACTCACCTTTCCCGGCAGCATCATGCTGGGAGTTACACTGGGGGCATGGATCACAGGCTCGGGAGATTGGAGCGATCCGCGTGCTTGGGTCGCCGTGGTGATCGGGCTGTTCTTCGGCGGTATCGGGGGTATTACTTATTTTCTCAGTATGCGTATCGAGAAGCTGGATGCCGAAGTCAAGCAGCGGCGCATGAACGAAGTAGAGAGCGAGAAACGTCAACTTGAAGCGCATCTGAAATTGCTGCAAGCGCAGATTGAGCCGCATTTCCTGTTTAATACCCTCGCCAACGTAAGCAGTCTGATCGAGTTCGATCCCGTATCGGCACGCCGTCTATTGGAACGCCTCATCGACTGGTTGCGCATCGCTCTGGCACGCGCGCGCAGTGACAACACGACATTGGGCGACGAGTTGGATATGTTGGAAAACTATTTGCAGATTCTGAAGATACGCTTCGGTAATCGCTTGAACTGGAAAATAGATGTCGGTGATGAGGCGCGTCACGCATCATTCCCTCCGATGTTGTTTCAGCCTCTGGTGGAAAACGCGATACGGCATGGCATCGAGCCCAAGCTGGGCGGCGGACGGCTATATATCAGCGCGGAGAATGACGAAAATATATTAACGGTGCGCGTGTATGACGACGGTGTCGGTTTTAATGCCGGGGGCAAGCCGGGTACGGGATTGGAGAATGTGCGGGCGCGCTTGAGTGCACTGTATGGAGAAACGGGCAAGTTGATGCTGGAAAGCAATGCCGATGGCGGACTGACCGTCACGCTGGAGATACCGCGATGCGCGCCCTGATCGCAGACGACGAAAAGAATCTCGCCGCCGATTTGCAACGCCGCTTGGCGCGGCTATGGCCGGAGCTGGAGATCGTCGCTGTGGTGCATGATGGCTTGGCCGCGCAGCAGGCGCTGAGGTCACTCACGCCCGATGTCGCCTTTTTGGATATTCGTATGCCCGGAATAACGGGCTTGGATGCTGCGCATGCAGCCCCGAAAAACTGTCGCGTGGTATTCGTTACCGCATTCGATGACCATGCCGTGCAAGCCTTCGAGCAGGCAGCGGTGGACTATCTGCTCAAGCCCGTGAGTGATGAGCGGCTGGCGCGTTGTGTGGAGCGATTGAAGCAACACAGTGCAGTCGCACCGGATGCACTCTTGACGCGCTTGCAGCAACTGCTGGCGACACCCGCCAAACCGGAGCCGCTGCGCTGGCTGCGCGCGCAAGTTGGACAAGCGGTTCGCATGGTCGCGGTGGACGAGGTGTGCTACTTCCAGTCGGCTGATAAATACACGGCGGTTTACACACGCGATGCTGAGTTGTTGTTACGTACTCCCATCAAAGAATTGACCGAGCAGCTTGACCCAGAACACTTTTGGCAAGTGCATCGCGGCACTGTTGTAAATGCGCGGCAGATCGTCTCCGCGCATCACGACCTGCTCGGCAAAGTGTCGCTCACTTTGCGTGATAGAGCAGAGAAAATCGCAGTGAGCAGAAGTTATGCGCATCTATTTAGGCAGATGTAACTCTTTTTGATTATGAGAAGACAACCATGAATTCCATCTCTAATTTGTATTCAATGAATAAACCGCATCTAGCATTGGAAGAGGCTTTGAATTGACCACCCCCACCCGACCCTGTATATTTCATTCCCATGAAGACTCAATCATCCATTGCTTTCACAACAACCTCCACCAAGCGACTGTGGCTAGGGACACTATCCCATTGCCGCAGCTCGTTCCTGTTTTAACTTAAACGTTTTACTTAACCGGGCAACTGCGGGTCTGACCGCGTTGCCTCATATCTGCCCAAGACCTGCACCAGCCACTATATGGGTCTTGAATCATGGCAAACAATTCACGAAGTATCATGGTTAATCGCGATGTGCTTCTCGGCATCGTCTTTGCGCTGCTCGCGGCGCTCGGCTTTTCGGCCAAGGCAATTCTGGTCAAGCTGGCTTATCTTGATAACGTGGATGCGGTAACGCTGCTGGCGTTGCGCATGGTGTTCTCGCTTCCGTTCTTTATCGGTGTCGCGCTCTGGATCAAGCACCAGCATGCCGAGCCGCTCAGCACGCATGACAGGGTACTCGTATTGGTGTTGGGCTTGATTGGCTATTACCTTTCCAGCTTATTGGATTTTCTTGGGCTGCAATACATCACCGCCGGGCTGGAGCGCCTGATCCTGTTCCTCTATCCGACGATGACGGTGATTCTTTCGGCGCTGGTGTACAAGCGCGCCATCGGCAGGAAGATTATTGCGGCGATGGCGTTGTGCTATGCCGGGATCGTGCTGGTCTTTCTTCATGATCTTGGGCTGCATGACGCGGGGGTGAAGCAGGGTGTCATCTTGCTGGGTGCGTCACTGGTGTTTGCCAGCACCTTGTCCTACTCGGTCTATCTGGTGGGCGCGGGGCATGCCATCGCGCGCATCGGTGCGGCGCGCTTCACCGCCTATGCGATGGTGGTGGCGTGCTTTGCCTGCCTGTTGCAGTTTGGCGTGATGCGCCCGGTGAGCGCGCTCGACTTGCCATTGCGCGTATATGAACTCTCCATCGCCATGGCGATCTTCTCCACAGTGTTACCAGCGTTCCTGCTGTCCCACGCCATCTGCCGCATTGGCTCCGGGAGCGCATCGCTGATCGGTACCATCGGGCCAGTCAGTACGATCTACATGGCGCATGTTTTCCTGAACGAGAGCATATCGCCACTGCAAATCGCTGGCGCATCGCTGGTATTGGTCGGTGTGCTCATTATCAGCATGAACAGCAAACGCGAGGGGAAATGATAGGCTGGCTGCGGCAGATCGCGAATAAATTCCGCGAATAGAGGTTTAGCGGTTGGCAAAGTATTATGATTCTGGCCCGTTAAAGGGGAAGATGCGGTTCAACGCACGTGCAGGAAAAGCCTAATTATCGTGGGGTTCATGACGTACAACTGTGTCAGTTCGACGGCGTGTGCCGCGTGCGACCTAGGCTACGGCGTGACCGTCGTCGCCGGTGCCATGGCAACGCGCGATCTGCCGGTCGGCAAGGGTGGCATCGACCCGGCTTCCGTGCTGCAAACTGCCAGCCTAGCCGCGCTTGCTGACCGGATTGCAGAGGTGGTTGCTGCGGCAGGCGAGATTCCGGATTAAAGGAAATGCTGAATAAGTCCGTTCGCCGCATAAGGCATTTGAGCCTGCCAATAAGGCGCAGTCTATTCCGAGTTACTGAACCGTAACCAATCTCAAGCAAAAGATGAATGTGTATTGACACTCTGTTTTGCAGAGCTATATACTCTGCAAAACAGAGTTAACTTACAGGACGCCGCCATGTCACAACTTGCCACACAACAGCTCGATTCCATCCATTCGATGTTGTCCGCCGGCCACCGCAATCTGCGCATTGAGCGGCACAGCCTAGTGCTATGGGGTGCCAATTGCGGCGGACTGATTTTGGCAAGCAACCACATTCTCACCGCCGAACAGTTTCCGGTACTGGAGCAACGCGCCATAGCCTGGCTGATCCTGCTTACGCTCACCGTCTCCGGCGTCAGCCTGCTCGACTGGCACCTCACCCGCCGTGCCAAACAAGCACGAGACGAAGCCTGGTCGTTCATCCACCGGCAGGTGATCAAGGTGTGGTGGCTGCTGATGTCGGTCGGAGTGTTACTGACTTTCGCTACCTTTTTCTACGGCGGCGGTTACATGATTTTTGCGGCCTGGGTAGTGTTGACTGGACTCGGTTTATACGTGCATGGCTTGTTTTCCGAAGAGTTGCTGGAATGGGCGGGCGCACTCATCATTGCCATCGGCATCGGGATGCTGGCATTCCGCCTGAACTACACCGCCTCGCAGTGGGTCGCTGCCTCCACCCTGGGACTGGGCCTGCCACTGTTGGCCGCCATGCTTGATCGTGGACAGCAACGCGCAGCATGGGTGCGATTGGTGCAATCCGTAGGCTGGATTCTGTGCGTGCTGATCCCACCGCTGTTGGCGCAGCGGCTGGACAACGCCAGCGTCCCACCTGATGCGCCAGTAGTATCGCTGGATGAATTCCGCAAACAACCCGCTGCACAACAGATAGTCGTCCTGCCTGCGGGCAGCACGATTCCTGTCAAGGTCGAAGTTTCCGGCGACGTGTTCCGCGCCAGCAATGGATCTGTATTACCACTGGTGCTGAACGTGCCGATCGAGATCGTGATGAATAACGGTCTACCCACCGGAAAATGGCGCTTTCCCGGCGATAGCTGGGAAATGGCACGCGAAACACACTGGATCAGCATTCCATGGATCAAGGCGGAATTGGCTCCGCAATCCGGGCCGGAGATACGCACCAGCCTGGTCGTCGAAGCTCGTCATCAACCCACCCATTAACCCACCAAGGAGAAACACATGAAACTCGCCCGAATTTTGATCGCCGCCACCACTTGTGCTGTTCTGACAGCCTGTGCCGGATTGCCACCCAGCGCTGCCGACATCGCCAAAACACCGCAAATCCGCTTCGGTCAGCCGCTTCCAGAGGGCGACAACTTCGTCCTGCTCTTCCCGGCAGGCACGCCGCTACCGGTATCCACCGTGGTGGATGGCAACCTGTTCGAGCACAACGGACAAGCTACGCTGCACGTCACCCTCAAGCGCGATGTGTAT
>Ga0208863_1001888_pt1 | contig 11886 bp, 9 predicted proteins | sample RifOxyD3_FD_184040 | JGI IMG/M metagenome (GOLD analysis project Ga0208863, IMG submission 184040) | Soil microbial communities from Rifle, Colorado - Rifle Oxygen_injection D3 (SPAdes) | ecosystem: Environmental > Terrestrial > Deep subsurface > Rock core/Sediment | place: Rifle, Colorado...
CAAAATACACGATTGTAGTGCCACTACGATTTTTTGCAACTCGCAATAAATTGATTTTATTAGAAAAATATTTTAGGCTGTTAAACTTGGGTTAACAATAAACAAATGCAAAAAAGCGTACAGAGCGACTTAATCGACCTCATGAAATCCGCCGACAACCTCTTTTCCACACCAAAACGCCTGATTGGTGATTTCTGTTTTGACGAAAAAACCGCTGCTGTTTTTGACGACATGTTGGTCCGTTCGGTCCCTTTTTACCTTGAAATTCAGCGCATGCTGGCAGAACTGACCAACGATTTTGCCGTTCCAGGCACGAATGTCTACGACCTGGGCTGCTCGACCGGCACCACCCTTATCCTCCTTGACCAAATTCTGCCCAAAGGGGTTCGGCTGGTGGGATATGACTATTCCGAGGATATGCTGACGAAAGCCCACCAAAAAATGGCTGGTCACGGCATGACCCATGAGTACAAGCTGCTGCCCGTCGACCTCAACCAGGAGGTCCACGTTGAAAATGCCTCGGTTGTTATCATGAATCTGACCCTGCAGTTTGTCCGGCCTTTACAGCGGGAGAAGCTCATAAAGCAGATCGCCGATGGCGTCAATGCCGGCGGCTGCATCATCCTGATCGAAAAGGTTCTGAGCCGCGACTCCCTGCTCAACCGCTATTTCATCAAATATCATTATGACTTTAAAGAGGCCAACGGCTACAGCAGGATCGAGATCAGCCAAAAAAGAGAGGCCTTGGAGAATGTTCTCATCCCATACCGGGTTCAGGAGAATGAAGAACTTCTATTGAAGAACGGCTTTGATGAGTGCGAGATTTTTTTCAAGTGGTACATGTTTTGCGGTTATATTGCCAGAATAAGAGCGAAATGAATCGAACCCTCAGGAGAACTTAATGCGCGTTGCCATGTATTACAACAACCGGGATGTCCGGTTGGAGGAACACCCAACGCCTGCGATCGGACCCGGTGAACTGCTGATCCGGATCCAGGCCGGCGGGATCTGCGGCAGCGATGTCATGGAGTGGTATCGCATCCATAAAGCCCCGCTTATCCTCGGCCACGAGATTGCCGGCGAGATAGCGGCCATCGGCCAAGGCGTTACCGGCTTTGCGATCGGCGACCGGGTCTGCGCCACTCACCACGTCCCCTGTTTCTCCTGCCATTACTGCTACAACGGCCACGAGACCGTTTGCGACACCCTGCTCTCCGGAACCCATTTTGATCCGGGCGGCTTTTGCGAATTCGTCCGTCTCCCGGCAATCAATGTCCGGCACGGCACCTGGAAACTGCCTGAAGAAGTCAGCTTTGAGCAAGGAACATTCGTTGAGCCGCTGGCCTGCGTTCTGCGCGGCCAGCGCACCGCTCGTTTTGCGCCCGGCGCCAGCGTCCTGGTGCTCGGCAGCGGCATTTCCGGACTCCTGCACATCCATCTGGCCGCCGCCACCGGCGCCGGGTTGGTGATGGCTACGGACTTGAGCGCCTATAGACTCCGTCTGGCCAGACAATTCGGCGCCGATCTCACCTTCCCGGCCGATGCCGAGGTAGCCGACCTGACCAGCGAGGCAACCAAGGGCCGGGGCGCTGATCTGGTGATCGTCTGTGCCGGTGCCACCAGCGCTTTCACCCAGGCCATGGCTGCCGTGGCCCGCGGCGGCACGATCCTCTGTTTTGCCTCGACCGCAGCCGTCGCCACTATCCCTCTCTCCATCAATGATCTGTTCTGGCGGCGGGACGTCACCATCACAACATCCTATGCCGGCAGCCCGGCCGACTGCGCGATGGCCCTCGAACTAATCAAGACGAGACGAGTTAAGGTCACTGACATGATCACCCACCGGTTCGGCCTGGCCGATACCGGTAAAGGCTTCAGCCTGGTTGCCCAGGGCGGCGAATCCATGAAGGTTATCATTCACCCCCAGGAGTAGTAAGGAAAGGCGGTTTACTCGATAATACAGCTAGCCCACCGCCACATGGGGCGAAAGGTTTTGTAGGGATGCCCCTTGCGGGTATCCTCAAAAAGTTTTCCGAATATCCAGGGTACCCGCGAGGGGCACCCCTACAACAACATCAAAAAATAATTATACCAAGGAGATATAACCATGCCCGAAGCTGATAAAGAAGGAAAGGATTACTGTCTGGATATCCCTGCCGAATGCGAAGGTTTTTTCCTTAAGGGATCGAACTCCCTCGACTGGGGGATGAAAAACCGCCTGGCCCGCATCTTTAATCCTAAAAGCGGCCGCACCGTCATGCTGGCGATCGACCACGGCTATTTCCAGGGGCCGACCACCGGGCTGGAACGGATTGATGTCAAGATCGTGCCGCTCGCCGCCTATGCCGACACCCTGATGCTGACCCGCGGTATCCTGCGTTCGACACTGCCACCCAGCTACAATAGCGCCATTGTCCTGCGGGCCAGCGGCGGACCGAGTATCTTAAAAGAACTATCAAACGAACAGATTGCGATGAGCATGGAGGATGCCTTACGGCTCAACGCCTGTGCCATGGCTGTCCAGGTGTTTATCGGCGGCGAATTCGAAACCCAGTCGGTCCATAATATGGTAAAATTAGTGGATCAGGGCCTTCGCTACGGCATGCCGATCCTGGCGGTTACCGCAGTGGGCAAAGAGATGGCCAGGGATGCCCGATACTTCAGGCTGGCCTGCCGGATCTGCGCCGAACTGGGCGCCCACTATGTCAAAACCTACTATATCCCGGAAGGCTTTGAGAGCGTGACAGCCAGCTGTCCGGTTCCCATAGTCATGGCCGGCGGCAAAAAACTGCCGGAGAAAGAGGCGCTCACCATGTCCTACCTGGCCATCCAGGAGGGGGCCAGCGGCGTTGATATGGGCAGAAACATCTTCCAGTCCGAGGCGCCGGTTGCCATGATTCAGGCGGTCCGGGGCGTAGTCCACGACAACCTCACCCCGGAAAAGGCCTACGAGCTCTATCTGGATCTAAAAAATGCGTGCTCACTGCCACCCGGCGTCTAAACCGGCAGGAAACAGCAAGACTGTTTGATTGCATAATTGATTGTGTCAATTATTTTAGTGGTGGGATCTCGAAGCGTTCACCGTGGGCCGCATAGGCCTGTTCGGCAAGTCGTTTCATCCTCCGACGGATCTGCGAAAGCGGCGGGAGTGGAGGAATAATCGGCAGGTTATGGACAATCGGAGTCGGCGGCTCCACCCGCAGCTTACCTTCCAGATTTTCTGCCGCACCCACTTCAACCGGTGCTTCGAGACCGGTTCCCAGAGAAACACTGCCATTAAGAGAGCGCAGGAATCCCATGATATTTCCTATATCGTTTTTCCGGTAAAAAACCTCTATCTCCTCCCTGATCAGCTTCTCACTCTCCAACAGATCGCCGAACAACTCACGGTACTCCTGGACCCGGTCGACAAGCTGCTCGTAACTGTCGAATACCAGATTCTGAAACCGTCCGGCCCTGGTCAGGCCCCGCATCGGGAACTTATGAAATGCTCGGGCTCTCAAGGTAAGCGACTCCGGGATATAGGGATCATAAAAAATCTCTTCGTCAACACCGGTAAGTTGCAAAAAATCGCTAACGAGAGCCGGATCTTTGAGCAGGATATACATACGGACAAAATCCAGGCAGACCATCTGGACGATCGAACGGTTGTAATAATGCACCTTCGAGTCGAGATCCTGTTTGTCTTCCTCGATCAACTTACGGAAACCGAAGTACTGATCCGCCAGCTCTTTTTTAATCTCATAGGCGAGAACCTTCGAGATATCAACCTCCATGGCCCTGTCCTTGCCAAGCGCTCTAACCTGGCCTTGCGATTGCCCTTTTTAACCTGGCAATCATAGTAATAAATGAACTTCACCTGCGGCAAACTGCGGGTAATTAACCCATAAGAGACTGTTTTAAAGCAATCAAATGAGAATAATTACTGTTTTCTTGCTTTTTTGCTTGACACCAGGCCCGGTTCAGGACAAATTGCATGCAAGCATAAGCTGGTAGAACTATACTGCTTTACCTGGCGCAATGCACCTCTCATTTCCCAGCTCGCACGGAAACTTTTTTGTATGGCTGCTCACTCTTTTCAGGAAGATACGACCTCCCTAATTAAGGAGTCGGCCGATATTGTCCAACTAATTGGCGAGCATGTCATTCTCCGTAAAAACGGCTCGAATTTCAAAGGGCTATGCCCGTTTCATCCCGAAAAAACGCCATCATTCATGGTAAACCCCCAAAGGCAATCATACCACTGTTTCGGCTGCAATGAGGGCGGCGATGTTTTCTCCTTTCTCATGAAATACCACGGGATGAGTTTTCCGGAAGCCCTCAAAGAACTGGCCCGCCGTTACCAGATCCCTTTACCCGAGAGCAACCTCTCCCAGCAGGACAGAGAACGACTGCAAAAAATCGACCACCTCCATACAGCTAACGCTTTGGCCGCCGAGATCTATCATGAGCTTCTCCTCACCGACCCCCGAGCCCAAGCTGCCCGAGACTATCTGGCAAAACGCAAAACCCCGGCTGAAATCATTGCAAAATTCAGCTTGGGCTTTGCTCCGGAGAGCTGGGACTTTCTGCTGCGCGCCATGGCCGGTAAATTCTCGCCTGAAATTATCGCCGAGGCAGGTCTGGTCGTCCAGAAAGAGAAAGGAGGCTACTACGACCGTTTCCGCAACCGCATTCTCTTTCCAATCAGAAGTGTTAACGGTAAGGTAATCGGCTTCGGCGGCCGCATCCTTGATGACGGCCAGCCCAAATATCTCAACTCACCGGAGACCCTGATCTTTGACAAAAGCCGCACCCTGTTTGGATTATACGAAAACCGTGAGGCAATCCGCAAAGAAAAACGCTGCATCATTGTCGAGGGCAATTTCGATCTCCTCTCCCTCACCGCCCACGGTATTGCCAATGTTGTGGCACCGCTCGGCACGGCGCTCACCAATGCCCATCTGCGCACCATCAAGGGCTATGCTGAAGAGGTAGTTCTCCTGTTCGATGGAGATCAGGCAGGAATTAAAGCAGCCATCCGGGCTGTACCCCTGTTTCTGGCTGAACAAATTGCGGCGCGCATCGCCATTCTGCCGGCGGACCATGACCCCGACTCCCTTATCCGCGAACAGGGAGGAGAAAAGCTGCTGGAGTATATTACAGCGGCCCGCCCGCTGCCCGAGTACCTGGTCCAGGAACTCGTCGAGCGCTACGGCCTCTCGCTTGAAGGCAAGACCAGGATCGTTGCTGAACTGCAACCAATTCTAGCGGCCATCAAAAATCAAAAGTCCCAGCACTCTTTATTTATTTCGCACTTCAGCCAGAAATTAGGGATTCCACCAGCTTCTTTTTTACCGGACGATCACCGCCCAGGCAGCCAACGCCAAGCAAGAGAGAGCCAACCGACCGCTGCCCCGCAGGAGATTAAAATCCCTAGAAAGCAGAAGCAACTCCTCGAATTTCTGCTCGGCTATCCGGAATATATTGCCGATTTCCTGTCCGTCGGTCTTGAGGAAATTATTCTCGATCCTGTCGGGATTGAAATCCTTGACCACATGAAGAAACTGGCCGGCGAAAAAGGGCCGATCAAACCAGAACAAATCCTGGAGTTCATGCCGGCCGGACCGCTGAGATCTTATATTACCGGACTACTGGTCGATCCGCCGTCTATCGAGGCGGAAACCGTCCAACCCCAGGTAAACGAATGGTTGGCCTGGTTGCGCAAAGAGAGCCTCAAAAGAAAAAAAGAAAAACTGAATGTCCAGATCAATGAGGCCCAACAGGCCCAAAACGAAATCCTGTGCAAACAGCTCACGGAGCAGATAAAAAATATTGATCATGCCATGGCGTCATAAGCCACGGCCCGATTCCAACATCGTATCTTGGAAAAGGAGTTTTAAGGTGTCAACTAAAGAGAAAACCACACCCGGCAAAAAACAGGGTAAAAGGCTGATCATTAAGGGGAGTCCCAAGCCTCTATTGATGACGCCACCAGAGGAAGATCAGGATGCCCAGGAAGAACTTGAGGACGAACAACCGGAAGATCTGACCACCCTTTTTGAGATCGAAGATGAAAGTACTCCGGCAATCGATGATGATGCCGAAGCTGATGGCCCCCCTCCGGGACTGCCCGATGAAACTCCCGATGGTGATGACGAACAGAGTGACAAATGGCTGCAGGCCGCCATGGATCCGGTCAAGATCTATCTGCGCGAAATGGGAGCGGTTTCCCTGCTCTCTTCGGCAAAGGAGGTCGAGATCACCAAAAAGATCGAAGAGGGCGAAACCCAGGTCCAAGACGCCGTACTCTCCGTACCTGTCGCGATCAACACGCTTAAAGACCTTGTCAGAAAACTGCGCGATGACCGTCTGGCTATCCACGATGTTCTCCGGGGTCTTGACGCTGCTGACTCAGCCATTCTGCAAGAGGCCAAGGAGCGCTTTATCTGGCAGGTCAGCGAGGCTGAACGGTTGGAAAATGAACGGGCCATTTTACGCATGGAGCTCCTGAACCCAGCTATTGATCAGGCCGCAGCAATCATGACTATAGTGCGAATCGAACGCAACTCAAGCACCATTGTCCGACTTTTTAAGGAAAACCGGATCTACACCCGGCATATCAACCGAATCACCAGGGACATCAATAAACTCGCCACTCTCCTTCAAGATGTCCAGGCCAGAACCAAACAGGCCGAGAGGAAAGAGGATCAGCAGAACCATCTGCTCCAACAAATCCGCAACTTTGAAGAGATTCATGGTATTGATGCGGATGTCCTTGAACATATCTTCGCCCAGATCAGACTGGGAGAAAACATGAGCCGCAAGGCCAAAAACGAACTGATCCGCGCCAATCTCCGTCTGGTGGTCAGCGTTGCCAAAAAATATGCAAATCGGGGTCTCCAACTACTTGACCTTATACAGGAAGGCAATATCGGCCTGATGAAGGCGGTAGAAAAATTTGAATACCGGCGAGGCTACAAGTTCAGCACCTACGCCACCTGGTGGATCAGGCAGTCGATCACCCGAGCCATTGCCGATCAGGGTCGGACCATCCGCATTCCTGTCCATATGATCGACACTATCAATCGCCTGCTCAAGGAGGCCAAGGACTTTATTCACCTGTACGGCCGCGAGCCTACCCCTGAAGAGATGTCTGAACGTCTCGATCTCGATGTTGATAAGGTGAAGAACATCTTAAAAATCTCCCGCGAGCCCATCTCTCTTGATACTCCGATTGGTGACGGCGAGGACAGCAACCTCTCTGACTTCATCGAGGACGACAAAACACTCTCTCCGGTTGAGGCAAGCATGCTGGAGAACATGCGGCAAAGTATGTCAAAAGCCTTGTCTGCCCTTTCTCCACGCGAAGAGAAGGTTGTCCGCATGCGCTTCGGCCTGGGTGAAGAGAGTGACCTGACGCTGGAGGAGGTCGGCAAGGCCTTCTCCGTCACCCGGGAACGGATCCGCCAGATTGAGGCTAAAGCCATCCTGAAGCTCAAACATCCAAGCCGGAAAAAACATCTCTCCGGTTTCTTCGAAGAAGATTAACCTGCGCCCTGCCAGGCCGTTTTTCACCTTGCTCCTACGAAAAACGGCCTGCCTTTCTCCTCCTTTTACAGCTCTTCCGGCAACCAACCGGTGGCTCCTCCGAACAAACTTCCGAACAAATATTGATTGACACCCGGTTTTGTTGCTTTATAGTCAAGCCCAATTTTAGGCGAATTCAAATCCGATACAGGTATTTTTTGGCAAATGGAGAATCTACAGGACTGGCTCACACTTTATCTCACGCACGGCATCGGTTCCGTCTGGTGCCGACGACTGGTGGATCATTTTCATGCTCCGGCGGCCGTCCTGGCAGCCGGCCTTGACCAACTCCTGAAGGTTCCCGGTCTGACGCGGGCCGCTGCAAATGCTCTGGTGACAACCCCGGCCCGAGAAGCGGCGGCAAAAGAGATAGCCATCGCCCAAAAGAGAGGCGTTACAATCATTGCCTGGGATGATCCGCTCTATCCACCGCTGCTGAAGCATATCTACAACCCGCCGGTTCTCCTCTATGTAAAAGGGAATCTGCAATCTCTAGCCATTGTCGGGGCCCGGGCTGCGACAACCTATGGCAAAAACAGTGCCCAGACCTTTGCCGGGCAAATGGCGAAATTCGGGGTCGGCATCGTCAGCGGTATGGCCCTGGGAGTTGATACCGCCGCCCATAACGGCGCGCTGGCTGCCGGCGGGACCACCATAGCGGTCCTGGGCTGCGGCCTTGACATTATCTATCCGCCGCAGAACAAAAAACTGTTTGCCGCGATCCCGGCAATGGGCGCCCTGGTGACTGAATACCCATTCGCCACCCAACCCGACCCGTTCCGTTTTCCGGCCCGCAACCGGATCATCAGCGGGCTCTCTCTAGGGGTTCTGGTGGTTGAGGCTGCCAAAAATTCAGGCTCGTTGATTACAGCCCGGCTTGCCCTGGAACAGGGTCGTGAGGTATTTGCCGTGCCTGGCCGAGTTGATTCTAATAAAAGCGAGGGGACGCACCAATTGCTCAAAGAGGGCGCCAAGCTTGTCCATACGGTTTCGGACATTCTTGAAGAGCTCCGGTTGACGTCCAGCGGGACGGTAACGGCTGCATCAGTTGACTCCGCATGCCGAAAACAAGTGACAACACCGCCGGCATGCACCGCCGAAGAGGCAGCGCTGCTCGATTATCTGGAGGTTTACCCTAAAACTATTGACGAGATCATCCGCGAGACAAAACTGCCGGCCGCCAAGGTCAGCGAACTCCTGCTGCTGCTCGAATTGAAGGGTGCTGTTCAGGCCCTGCCCGGCCAGTTGTTTAAAAAAATGTGTTGAATTTCTCTAACGATTAGCCTAGGAGAAAAGAGATGAGTCGCTTCCGGCCGGGTTCGGCCGCAACCCTATAATTGAATACTATTAAGATACTATGTCAAAATCTCTCATCATCGTAGAATCACCAGCCAAGGCTAGAACGCTCCAGAAGTATCTTGGCAACACCTTTGACGTCAAGGCCTCGATCGGCCACATTCGCGATCTGCCGGTCAGTACGCTGGGGGTGGATATCGAAAACGACTTTGCCCCCCAGTATGTCACAATAAAAGGCAAGACCAAAATTATCAACGAACTGAAAGCCGCCGCCAAAAATGTCGATGCTATCTATCTGGCGCCGGACCCTGACCGCGAAGGCGAGGCCATTGCCTTTCATCTCGCCGAATGCCTGCAATCCAGCAAAAAACCGGTGCACCGGGCCCTGTTCCATGAATTAACCAAAAAAGCGATTCTGGCGGCCATCGACAATGCGACCGAGTTGAATAAAAACCTGTTCGACGCCCAGCAGGCCCGCCGCATCCTTGACCGCCTGGTCGGCTATCAGATTTCACCCCTCCTCTGGGACAAAGTGCGCCGGGGGTTAAGCGCCGGCCGGGTCCAGTCAGTAGCTGTGCGGATGGTCTGCGAACGTGAGCAGGAGATCGCGAGCTTTGAGACCGAAGAGTACTGGACGATCGGCGCCCATCTCAAGGGCAGTGTGCCACCCTCTTTCATTGCCCAGCTCGATCTGGCGGACGGCAAAAAAACAAAGATCAAAACCGAGGATGAATCAAAAGGCATTTTGGCCGATCTCTATCAGGCGCTCTATACGGTCAACAAGATCGAGAAAAAACGCAAGAATCGCTATCCAAGCCCGCCCTTTATCACCAGCTCGCTGCAGATCGATGCCAACCGCAAGCTCCGCTTTTCAGCCAAAAAGACCATGAGCCTGGCCCAGAAGCTCTATGAAGGTGCCGAGCTGGGAGTCGAGGGCCCGGTTGGCTTGATTACCTATATGCGTACTGACTCCACCCGGATCAATCAGGAAACCATCACCGAGGCTAGAAATTTTATCCAGGCCACCTATGGCAAGGAGTATGTACCGCCAAAGCCTATCATCTACAAAACCAAGAAATCAGCCCAGGATGCCCATGAGGCCATTCGACCGACCGATGTCAACCGCACTCCGGAAGCCATGGAGCCCTTTCTTGACAAGGATATGCACAACCTCTACACCCTGATCTGGAAACGGTTTGTGGCCTGCCAGATGGCGCCGGCCACCTACGACCAGACCACCATCCTTATTCTGGCCGGTATATACACTTTTAAAGTGACAGGGTCTGTCCTGATCTTCCCGGGCTTTATCACCCTCTACGAAGAGGCCCAGGGAGAGGCGGGCCCCAACACCGGTGAAGAACCTGAAGCTGTTGAAAATAAAGAAAAAATCCTGCCGCTGCTCAAGGAAGGCGACACCCTCAAACTTCTCGACATAATGCCGAAACAGCACTTCACCCAACCGCCGCCCCGCTATTCAGAGGCAACTCTGGTCAAGGCCCTCGAAGAGAACGGGGTCGGCCGGCCGAGCACCTACGCCGCCATTCTGTCGACCATTCAGGAAAAAGAGTATGTCGAACTGCTGCAGCGCAAATTCAAACCAACCGATCTCGGCAAACTGGTGAATGATCTGCTGGTCCAACATTTCCCTTCGGTGATCAATGTCGAATTCACAGCGTCCATGGAGCAGAACCTCGACAAGGTTGAAGAGGGCAAAAATGACTGGGTGCAGATCCTCAAAGAGTTCTACGGTCCCTTTCAGGAGACCTTGGTCCAGGCCAAACAGGAGATGAAGTCAATCAAAAGACAGACCATCCCGACCGATATCACCTGCAATCTCTGCCAAGGGAAAATGGTGATCAAATGGGGCCGGCTGGGCGAATTTCTGGCCTGTGAACACTATCCGGAATGCAAAAACACCCAGGACTTTACCCGGGACGAAGCCAATGCCATCGTGCCGGTAGAGAAAAACGAGCCGACTGAATCAGGCGAAATCTGTGACAAATGCGGCCTGCCCATGGTGTACCGCAATGGTCGATTCGGCAGATTCCTGGCCTGTTCCGGCTATCCGAAATGCAAAAATGTCCTGGCCGTGTCAACCGGCGTCAGCTGTCCCGAGCAAGGATGCACCGGCCTACTGGTTCAGAAAGTTTCCAAGAAGGGCAAGGTGTTTTACAGCTGCAACCGCTATCCGCAATGCAAGTTCGCCCTCTGGGATAAGCCATTGAGCCGGACTTGCCCGCTCTGCGAATCCCCCTATCTAGTCGAAAAACAGAGCAAGAATGCCACCCTGATCAAATGTCCTAACCCCGCTTGCACCTACTCGCAGAAAATCACGGGAGACGAAACCGACTCGGACGGCAGTGAATAATTGCTATTACCCGGTTCATCTCTTGTGATATACTTTACTTAGGCGTAAAGCAGACAACTCTAAGGAGGCAAGCGTATGATCTCGGGAATTTCAGCTAACCTGGCAGCACTATCAGCACTTGCGAAAAAAGTTGAGTCTTCGGCCAATAACGTCGCCAATATCAATACGGATAGTTTTAAAAAGACAAGGGTCTTGCTCGAAGAAGAGACCCCGCAGGGCGTTACCGCCCGGGTGGAAAAGATCAATGACCCCGGCGCTATGGTTTACGAACAGACGCCGGCCGGCGAGACACTGGTTGAGCAGTCGAACGTCGAACTGACTGAAGAGCTGCCCAATCTGCTGCTCACTAAACGTTTTTTTGAGGCGAATCTCAAGACCATCAAGACCCAGGACGAGATGCTGGGCAGTCTATTGGATATCAAAGGGTAATAATTACAAATCGTTATAGGTTATCCGCCCGCCAACCACTGTCAACACTGCTTTGCCGGTAAAAGCCCAGTCAAGAAACGGGCTGTTTCTGCTTTTTGACACCACCTGTTTCTCAGTATAAATGAACTGCCGAGCCGGATCGAGGACCGTGATATCCGCCGGCTGCTCTTTACCAAGTGTTCCACCCGGCACCCCCAGGATGCGGGCCGGATTGACCGACATCT
>Ga0208863_1001889_pt1 | contig 11868 bp, 10 predicted proteins | sample RifOxyD3_FD_184040 | JGI IMG/M metagenome (GOLD analysis project Ga0208863, IMG submission 184040) | Soil microbial communities from Rifle, Colorado - Rifle Oxygen_injection D3 (SPAdes) | ecosystem: Environmental > Terrestrial > Deep subsurface > Rock core/Sediment | place: Rifle, Colorado...
GACGCACATCCTGGCATGCGAAGGCGATTCGAAATGGGTGTTCTTCGATGGCAACTATCAGGAATACGAAGCCGACAAGCGCAAACGGCTTGGCGAGGAAGGAGCCAAGCCCAAACGAATACGCTACAAACCTATCAGCCGATAAAAAATGGCTAAGAATAGCGTTTGGGGGAATAACCAGCGACTTGGCCGCCGTTATGTGGCGGCCTTAGTCGAATGGCTAGCGGTTTCATCAGAAGGCGCTAAACCGAAGCGGATACGCTACAAGCCGATCAGCAGGTGAGGTTTTGCCGGTGGCAGACCGGCAGCTGGCGGCTTTCTTTTGTGTCGCCAATAGAAAGCCGCGAAAGAAAAGGCGCCCCCGGTTTGCCGCGCACAGGGGATGTGGGTGGTACTTGCCGCGTGAAGTTTTGTTGATGAAGTCCGGTTCCCTGTCCTTCGTTAGATTCAGGGCATGTTTTTTGTACCTGATTGCTCTCTATGATTACCGACTTTCACAACGAAGACACTCGCAAGGTTTGGTTGGGCGAATTTTCTCGCCGATTGCCGAACAATCGTCTGGAAGCTTTAAAAGGCGACCGCGCCGGACAGTGGAGCATCCGCATAAACGATCAGTGGCGCGTGTGCTTTGAGTGGAATGACGGACATGCCAGTCGCGTGGAAATCTGCGACTGTCACTGAGGAGCAAAGACGATGAATATATCAGTCAAACAAAAACTGCCGAACATCCATTCCGGAGAAGTGCTGCGCGAAGAATTTCTGATTCCGCTCGGCATCTCGTAATACCGGCTGGCGAAGGAAATCGCCGTAACCGAAGCGCGTATTTCGGCGATCTGCAACGGAAAACGGGCGGTAACGGCAGATACCGCATTGCGCCTGTCCGCATTTTTCGGCACGACCAGCGGTTTCTGGCTGGGCTTGCAGGCGGATTATGATACTGAAGAAGCCGCACATGAACTGTCAGTCGTGCTGGCGCAGATACATCGCTTTGAGCCGCTGGCTGCTTAATAATGGACGAAGTGGATTCGGTATAAGCTGGGCGAAAATTATGACTTGTTGTAATTTACCTATTTGAAGGATACACAGGTAATTATTGACGACATAATTTAGTAATTGATGATAAAAATATCAGGGTCACAACGCCACAACGCCACTTGATGGGTTGCTATATGTTTTTTGCAAGCCATTGTTTAATAGGTTTTAATCTGTTTAATCTGCGGACAACTGCTTTTTCTAGGATAATCATGCCCTTGACCGGGAAAGCTGTTTGTGCAGGGTTTTGTCACAACGGCGTAGCATTGAGTTGTACAATTAGCCAAAATAATCCCCGCTTTGATTGGTTTCATGATTACCAACACCGTAATATTCCCCTGGAATGCAAACCTTGAAACGGGTATAGCCGTTCTCGATGAGCAGCATAAGAAGCTGGTTGATTTGCTGAATCAGCTCGCCATACATTTTGCTTACAAAACTGATGCATTGGAGCTGGATCGGGTGTTTGACGAACTGACCGGCTATGCCCTTTACCATTTCAAGGCAGAGGAAGAAATCTGGGCGCAGTATCTGCCTGCGGATGAAATGACGAGCGCACACGAGAAGTCGCATCAGGACTTTGTGGATGCAGTGCTTAAGCTCAAAGGCCAACAGGGAGTGTTGCAGGCAGGGCTTGTAGCCGATGAAACTATCTCATTCCTGACACATTGGCTGGCTTTCCATATTCTCGAATCAGACAAGCATATGGCGAAAATCGTGCTTGCCTTGCAGCAGGGCATGACTTTGCAGGAGGCCAAGGAAAACGCTGTCGCAGGGATGAGCGGTGCGATGGGGGTGCTGGTGGACACCTTTCTCGGTATGTATGACAGTCTTGCATCACGGACTATGCAATTGATGCGTGAAATTTCCGAACGCCAGCAGGTAGAGGGGCGATTGAAATTGTCCAGAAAGGTCATCGACAGTACGCTGGAGGCCATCTTTATCACGGATGCGGAAGGCTTGGTTATTGATGCCAATCCCGCGTTTTGCCTTGAGGTGCAACGCGAGCAGGAGCAGATGATCGGCATACCCATCAGGCAAATCAAGCCGGAATTTTTCGGCCAGGAAAAAATGGAAGAAGTCTGGAAGGCTGCGACTGAGAGCGGGCATTGGGCGGGCGAAATACTGGGACGTGATGCCAAGGGTGCCATGGAGGCGGTCTGGCTTTCGCTGTCCGCCATTAAAAATGATCAGGGTGTCATTACTCACTATGTCGGCTTGTCTTCCTCCATTTCACTGTTGATTCAACGCCAGCATAGGCTGGAAGATGCAGCGCAGCATGATGTGTTAACCGGTTTGCCCAATCGTCGGCTGTTGCGTGACCGGCTCAGTCAGGCAGTCGTGCATAGCAATCGCAGTGGACACTTTCTGGCGGTGTGTTATCTCGATCTGGACGGGTTCAAGCAGGTCAACGATACGCTTGGGCATCATGCGGGTGACGAGGTGCTGCGCATTGTTGCAGTGCGTTTGAATAAATTACTGCGCGGTGAGGATACCGTTGCGCGTATGGGCGGTGACGAATTTGTTTTGCTGTTGGGTGATCTGGATGGTGAAGAGGATGCCGGTCTGTTGCTAAACAGACTGTTGCAGGATATCGCACAGCCGATACTGATCAATGGCACGCCCGTTAAGGTAACTGCCAGTATTGGCGTCACGCTTTATCCCCGTGATCAGAGTGCGGCTGAACAGTTGCTGGTGCACGCCGATGAGGCGATGTATGACGCAAAAAATAATGGCAAATCACGTTACCATTTTTCCAGTGCAGGGCTGGTTTGAGAAATCAGATTCACTGTCGCGGACGGACAGCAAGTGATGTGAAACCGAAACCATGAAGGCAGCGAGCCGCACGATAATTTACATTTCAGACGGGACCGGCATTACAGCGGAAACCCTGGGCAAAGGCCTGCTCTCGCAATTTGAGGGTATCGAATTCCGTTATCTGCGTTACCCTTTTACAGATAGCCTGGAGAAGGCGGCTGTCTGCTTGCAGCGTATCGCTGAGATGAATCAGCGAGAGGGTGTGCGCCCGTTGCTGGTCATGACCATGACGGACCCGCAAATCAGCGCGTTGCTGCGTCAGGCGGATGCGCTGTTGCTGGATGTGTTCGAGGCGTTCATGGGACATCTGGAGCAGGAACTGGGCCTGCGCGCCACGCGTGTTGCAGGCCGCAGCCATGGGCAGGAAAGCCGCGAATATGCCCAGCGTATCGCCGCGATGAATTTTGCCATGGCACACGACGATGGCATTACCAGTGCTGACCTGAAGCATGCCGATGTGATTCTGGTGGGCGTGTCCCGCAGCGGGAAGACACCTGCCAGTTTGTATCTGTCGCTGCATTTTGGTCTCAAGGCCGCCAATTATCCGCTTATACCGGAAGATTTTGAACGTGACTGTCTGCCTTCTTCCTTGTTGCCGTTTCGCGATAAACTGTTCGGACTGACCATCGCGCTTGAGCAGTTGCATCGTATTCGTGAGGAGCGCCGCCCAAACAGTCATTATGCCTCGCTGGATAATTGTCGCTTTGAAGTGGCGGCGGCTGAAAGTCTGATGCGGCGCGCAGGTATCGCACAATTTGACATGACTGCGCGTTCGATTGAGGAAATGGCGGTGCATCTGTTGCAGGCAATCCGCAAGCGATCTCACTCAGATTCATAGCAATAAAACTCGACAGGAGAATCAGCATGCATCCTTATGTGATTTCGTTTGCATCACTAGGCATCGCGGACATTGCGCAAGTGGGTGGCAAGAATGCCTCGCTGGGCGAGATGATCAGCAAGCTGGGGGCAATGGGGGTCTGTGTCCCGGGCGGCTTTGCCACTACGGCACAGGCTTACCGGGATTTTCTGGCGGCCAACGGGCTGGATGGCCGCATCGCGCAAGCCTTGTCCACGCTGGATGTGGCGGATGTGAATGCGCTGGCCGAGACGGGTGCGAAGATACGTGGCTGGATAGGCGCAGCATCGCTGCCTTTGAGGCTGGAACAGGAGATACGGCAGCACTATGCCCGGCTGGCTGATGAAGGCGAGGACAGTTTCGCGGTGCGTTCTTCCGCTACCGCAGAAGATCTGGCTGATGCTTCGTTCGCCGGACAACAGGAAACTTTTCTGAATATACACGGTGCAGACAATATATTGCATGCCGTCAAAGCGGTATTCGCCTCGCTGTATAACGACAGGGCCATTTCCTATCGCGTGCATACCGGCTACACCGACTCCAGTGTTGCGCTATCGGCTGGAGTGCAGCGCATGGTGCGTTCGGATCTGGGTGCTTCGGGTGTGATGTTCACGCTGGATACCGAGTCCGGCTTTCGCGATGTGGTGTTCATTACCTCCGCTTATGGACTGGGTGAAATGGTCGTGCAAGGCACGGTCAATCCGGACGAATTTTATGTTCATAAACAAAAACTGGTTGAAGGCTATCCGGCGGTGGTGCGGCGCAGTCTGGGTTCCAAGCTGCAACGCATGGTATTCGATACGGATCGTGCCGCAGGGTTTTCTACCCGCATCGAAGCAGTGCCGCTCTCTGCGCGCAACCGTTTTTCGTTGAGCGATGCGGAAGTGCTGGAGTTGTCCAGATATGCGATGACGATAGAGCAGCATTATGGACGCCCCATGGACATCGAATGGGGCAAGGACGGTCTGGACGGAAAACTTTACATTTTGCAGGCGCGTCCTGAAACCGTTCAGTCGCAAGTGGGCGCAGGTGAGGCAGGAAAATTCCGGCTGATACAGCGCGGTGAGGTATTGATTGAGGGGCGCGCGATTGGTCAGAAAATCGGCATAGGCCCGGTGCGCCTGGTGGCAGGTGCAGCCCAAATGAACAAGGTGCAGGCAGGCGATGTACTGGTCACCGACATGACCGATCCGGACTGGGAGCCGGTGATGAAAAAGGCCGCCGCGATCATCACCAATCGCGGTGGGCGTACTTGCCATGCCGCGATTATCGCGCGCGAAATGGGCATTCCGGCTATCGTGGGCTGCGGTCATGCCACCGATGCGTTGCGGGACGGCGCGATGGTTACCGCATCCTGTGCGGAAGGCGATACGGGTTATGTGTATGCGGGGCGCTTGCCGTTCGAGCTTATCGCAGCCAGTGAGGCTGCTTTGCCGGATTTGCCGGTTAAACTGATGCTTAATGTGGGTAACCCGACGCTGGCTTTTGAATTTGCGCAAATGCCCTCGGCAGGTATCGGGCTGGCGCGGCTGGAATTCGTTATCAATAATATGATAGGTGTTCATCCCAGGGCCGTGCTGAACTTTCAGGCCTTGCCTGCAACGTTGCAGGCGGCGGTGCTGGAGAAATCATATGGCTACGCCGATCCCGTTGCTTTCTATGTGGAAAAATTGACCGAGGGTATCGCCAGTCTGGCGGCTGCGTTCTGGCCACGCCCCGTCATCGTTCGCCTGTCAGATTTCAAATCCAACGAATACAGCAAATTGCTGGGCGGGGACAGGTACGAGCCTGTCGAGGAAAATCCGATGATAGGATTCAGGGGCGCCGGGCGCTACGTCGCACCGGCTTTCAGGGATTGTTTCGCACTCGAATGCCGCGCGCTGATAAAAGTGCGTGAGGAGATGGGCTATAGCAATGTGGAAATCATGGTGCCGTTCGTGCGGACTGTGCAGGAGGCTGCTGAGGTCGTCGAAGAGCTGGCGAAAAACGGCCTGGTGCGCGGAGAAAACGGATTACGCTTGATTATGATGTGCGAGATACCCTCCAACGCCCTGCTGGCGGAAGAATTTCTTGAGTATTTTGACGGTTTTTCAATAGGCTCGAATGATCTGACCCAGCTGACGCTGGGGCTGGATCGCGATTCCAGTCTGGTCGCCAACCGCTTCGACGAACGCGACGCAGCGGTAAAAAAGTTGCTGCACATGGCGATCAGCACCTGTAACCGGCTGGATAAATACATCGGCATCTGCGGACAAGGGCCGTCAGATCACTTTGATTTCGCGCAATGGCTGATGGAGCAGGGCATACAGACCATCTCGCTGAATCCCGATAGTTTGCTGGAAACCTGGCGCAAACTCGGTGCAGCAATAAAACAGTAAGCGGGTATGGGGGCGTTTATTCATCAACTCATCCGTGGCGCGCGCAAATCCTTCCACGCCGCTATAGATAATTCGGTAAGATTGAGCCTGCGCATCAAACTGGTGCGCGTTTTGCTCAGATGACCATCTATTATGAAAATTCACGAATATCAAGGTAAGGAAATCCTGCGCCAGTTTGGCGTACCCGTCCCGCGTGGCAAAGCGTGTTTCAGCGTGGACGAAGCGGTGCTGGCCGCTCAGGATTTGGGTGCTACGGTTTGGGTGGTGAAGGCGCAGATACACGCGGGTGGTCGCGGCAAGGGCGGAGGCGTCAAAGTCGCACGTAGTCTGGAAGAAGTGCGTCTGGCCGCAGAGCAGATACTCGGCATGCAGCTGGTGACGCACCAGACCGGGCACGAGGGTCAACGGGTGCGACGCTTGCTCGTCGAAGAGGGGGCGCAGATTGCCCGTGAATTTTATCTCGGCATGGTGATAGATCGCGACGCGCAGCGCGTGGCTCTGCTGGCCAGCAGCGAAGGTGGCATGGAAATTGAAGAAGTCGCCATGCATAGCCCGGAAAAAATCCATACGTTGCGTATCGATCCGCTCGCAGGTTTACGCGCTGATGAGGCCGCGCAGGTCGCACGCCGGATTGGCATTCCCGAAGCATCAGTCGCGGGAGCAGTGCTTGTGTTGCAGGGCCTGTATCGCGCTTTCGTCGAAAAGGAAGCAATGCTGGCGGAAATCAATCCCCTGGTGCTGACTGCCGACGGGCAGGTTTTGGCGCTGGATGCCAAATTCAATTTTGATAGCAACGCCTTGTTCCGCCACCCTGAAATCGTGGCTTACCGCGATCTGGATGAAGAAGATCCGGCAGAAATCGAGGCGTCCAAATTTGACCTGAGCTATATTTCGCTGGATGGCGATATTGCCTGTCTGGTGAACGGCGCGGGTCTGGCGATGGCGACCATGGATATTATCAAACTCTATGGCGGTAATCCGGCCAATTTCCTCGATGTCGGAGGCGGTGCGAGTCGTGAAAAAGTGACCGAAGCCTTCAAGCTGATGCTGAAAAACCCCAATCTGAAAGCGATACTGGTCAATATCTTCGGCGGCATCATGAGGTGTGATGTAATTGCAGAAGGTATTGTTGCGGCGGTGCGCGAGGTGCATTTGAATGTGCCTTTGGTGGTGCGTCTGGAAGGGACCAATGTGGAGCTGGGCAAGAAGATACTGGCTGAATCAGGGCTGCCCATTATTTCAGCTTCTGACATGGCGGAGGCGGCAGAGAAAGTCGTTGCTGCGGCGAGGGGTGATTAAGTGTCTATTTTAATTGATAAAAACACCAGAGTGATGACCCAGGGCATGACCGGCAAGGTCGGTCAGTTTCACACCAGAAACTGCATGACTTATGCAAATGGCGCCAACTGCTTCGTCGCAGGCGTGACGCCGAACAAGGGCGGGCAGAGCTTAGAGGGCGTGCCGATTTATAACAGTGTGCTGGAAGCCAAACAGCAGACAGGCGCGACCGTATCGGTGATTTATGTGCCGCCGGCCTACGCCGCCGCCGCGATTGACGAAGCGGTCGAAGCCGACCTGGATCTGGTGATTTGCATTACCGAGGGCATCCCGGTGCATGACATGCTGCGCACGCGTTACAGGATGTCCCGCAAGGGGATGGCGACTTTCAGCGAGAGCAACGGCGCACTCGCGAAAGATCGGACACCGGGCTGTCGCACCTTGTTGATCGGCCCGAATTGTCCGGGGCTGATTACCCCAGATGAACTCAAAATCGGCATCATGCCCGGCCACATTCACAAGAAGGGGCGTATCGGCGTGGTTTCGCGTTCCGGCACGCTGACCTATGAGGCGGTCGGACAACTGACGGCGCTGGGTCTGGGACAGTCTTCCTGTGTCGGCATCGGCGGCGACCCGATCAATGGCCTGAAACATCTGGATGTATTGCGCCTGTTTAATGACGACCCGGAAACCGACGCGGTGATTATGGTGGGTGAGATCGGCGGCAGTGACGAAGAAGCTTGTGCGCGCTGGATCAGGGATAACATGCAGAAACCTGTGGTCGGTTTTATCGCAGGTGTCACGGCGCCGCCCGGCAAGCGTATGGGACATGCGGGGGCGATTATTTCCGGCGGCCAGGGCGGCGCGGATGCCAAGCTGGCGGTGATGGAAGAATGCGGCATACACATCACACGCAATCCGGCTGAAATGGGAAGAGTGATGATGAAGCTAGTCGCTAGTCGCTAGTCGCTAGTCGCTAGTCGTTAGACGCTAGACGCTAGACGCTAGTCGTTAGTTGATGATGATGTCCGGTTGCACCGCTTTTTGTTTTAACTAGCGTCTAGCGACTAGCGACTAGTGACTGTTTTTGAAAGGAATACTTTGTTAGAAATGTTTTCTGCGCCGCAGTTCTGGGCTGATGTAGTCAAGATCATCATGATCGATTTGTTGTTGTCGGGCGACAATGCCGTGGTAATCGCACTGGCGTGCCGTAATCTGCCGCCCGATCAACGCAGAAAAGGTATCCTGTTTGGCGTGGGCGGCGCGATAGGATTGCGTATTGTGCTGACTTTTTTTGCAGTGAGCCTGCTCGCCCTGCCCTACCTCAAGCTGATAGGTGCCTTGCTGCTGATCTGGATAGGGATCAAGCTGATCCTGCCGGAAGACGAGCATACCGAGAGCAATATCAAGGCAGACGCACGGCTGATTGGCGCGATCAAGACCATCATCGTCGCCGATTTCGTGATGAGCCTGGACAACGTGCTGGGGGTGGCGGCGGCGGCCAAGGGTAATGTGTCGTTGCTGGTGTTCGGTTTGCTGATCAGCATACCGTTGATTGCCTGGAGCAGTCAGCTGGTGCTTAAGCTGATCGACCGTTTTCCCTACATCATCTATGCGGGTGGCGCACTGCTGGGGTATGTCGCCGGGGAAATGCTGGTTAGCGAGGTCTTGCTGGCACCGCTGGTCGAGGCGCAGCACCAGTTGCATTGGCTGATACCGGCATCGTGTGCCTTGCTGGTGCTGGTGATCGGCAAGTGGTTGGCGATGCGTCGCCTCGTTATGAGTGAAGTTGTCAATCTGGTTGACGGGAAAGTTTCCGTCATGCCGGACAAACAAGGCTAAGGAATAAATATGAAAACGGAGCGCCAAGCAAGTATCAGCAAAATACTGATTCCGCTCGATGGCTCATCCAGCGCGGAGCACGCGGTGGATTATGTCATCCGGCACATGGATACGCTGAAACAGCCGCCGACCTTGTTGCTGTTGAATGTGCAATGGAAAATTGCGACAGGCAACGTCAAGCTGTTCATCAATCAGGACACCATCAATGATTACTATCGCGAACAAGGCATGGCTGCGCTGCAACAGGCACGCGTTGCTCTGGATGAAGCGCGTCTTTCCTATCAATATCACATCAGTGTCGGCACGCCTGCTGAGGCCATCGTGCAATATGCCCGTGAGCAGGAGGTAGATCAGATCGTGATGTGCAGGCAGGGAGAGGGTGGCCTGAAAACGTTGTTGCTGGGTTCCGTGGTTGCCAAAGTATTGCATCTGGCTGAATGTCCGGTGTTGCTGGTCAAATAAGGGTTATGAAATTGGAAGATGCGCTGGAAATCGTCGCCCAAACTCATTCGGGCATGGTGCGTGCGCACAACGAGGATAGTATCGGCACGGATGCGGCTTGCGGTCTGGTGGTGCTGGCCGATGGTATGGGTGGATATAATGCGGGCGAAGTTGCCAGCGGTATCGCGGTCTCGGTGATGGTGACCGAGGTTGCCGCTCCCCTGAAGCAATTCAGTCCCATTCAGCGAGATGAGGCAAGCGGTGAGGAACTGGCCATTACTTTGTTGAATAACAGCATACACCGTGCCAATGCGTCGATCTACCAGGCGGCGCAGAGCCAGGCGCAATATGCCGGGATGGGAACGACCGTTGTTGCGGCGTTATTCTACGACAACCGGGTGGCGACAGGTCATGTCGGCGACTCGCGCCTCTATCGTTTGCGCGGGGAGAGCCTGGAGTTGATTACCCGCGACCACTCGTTGCTGCAGGAGCAGATAGACAGCGGAGTGATCAGCATCGAGCAGGCGCGTCACTCACAAAACAGAAATCTGGTAACGCGTGCTGTCGGTATCGATGCGGAGGTGATGCCGGAAATTCATGTGCATGAGGTGTTGCCGGGTGATATTTACCTGCTTTGTTCGGATGGCTTGAACGATATGGTAGAAGACGACGATATTCAATCCATCGTCTATGCGATGCAGGGTAATCTGGCACTTGCCGCTGAGCAGTTGATCCAGACCGCGAACGATAATGGCGGGCGCGACAATGTTTCGGTGATTTTGGTCAAGGTGAAACAGGCGTTTGCGCAGCCCAGCAGTTTCCTGGCAAGGTTGCTAAATTGGTTAAAGAATTGAGAGAGGCGGGACTATGACGGCAAAATTGATACTGAGCCTGGATGGGGCGCTCATTCAGGAATACCTCCTGAGCAAGGAGCGCATGACCATAGGACGCAAGGCACACAATGACATTGTCATAGACAATCTGGCCGTCAGCAGTGAACACGCAGCGGTCATCACCATCCTGCATGACTCTTTTCTGGAAGATTTGAACAGCACGAATGGTTTGACCGTTAACGGGGTGCCTGCTCAGAAACATTTTCTGCAGAATAACGATGTGATTGAAATTGGCAAGTACGAGTTGAAATACCTGAACGATCAGGTCAGTCAAACGAATGCCGCTGATTTTGAGAAGACCATGATTATGCGGGCGCCTGTTTTGCCTGTTTCATCTCCTGCGGATAGACCGGGAGATACCGGCGTGTTCAAGACTGCCGATTTGCGGGCAGACAGACCAGTCGCTACGCCCAACGCTGAAACGAGCCTGAACAAACCTGTTTTGCCCGCTGCCGCCCCCCTTGCGCCGCCTGTCGTGGTGCGTGCGGCGATACAGGTTCTGAATGGTCCGAATGCGGGTAAAGAGCTGGATTTGGTCAAGGGCCTGACCACACTGGGCAAGCCGGGCGTGCAGGTAGCCGTATTGACACGCCGTCCTCATGGCTTCTTTATCACTCACGTTGAAGGCGCCAATTTTCCCTCGGTGAATGGTCAGATCATGGATGGCAAGCCGCTTCAGTTGAAAGATCATGACTTGATTGAGCTGGCCGGGGTGAAGATGGAATTTTATTTGAAGAGTTAGTAGCGTGCCCAGGAGGCATGATTTTTAGTCACTTACAGGTTTAATGATGTCAAAACGTGACAAGATTTGTGTTTTTCGTAGGTCGGGATTTATCCCGACAAGACGTGTTGAATGAAGCAAAAACGTCGGGATAAATCCCGACCTACAAGTTTGGTTCCGGCTTGTCCGGTTTAGGGCTATCCGATCTTTGGGAGTGGTGAAGCATGAAATTAAAAGTGTTAGGGTGTAGCGGCGGGATAGGTGGCCGCCTGCGTACCACTTCGTTTCTGATCGACCATGACATCCTGATCGATGCAGGTACCGGTGTGGGCGAACTCGGCCTGACTGAACTCAGTCTGATCGATCATATCTTTATCACCCATACTCATATGGATCATATCTGTAGCCTGCCTTTGCTGCTGGATAGCGTGGCGGGGATGCGTGATCGCCCGGTGATTGTGTATGCAAGTGAAGAGACGATAGCGGTGCTCAAACAGCATATTTTCAACTGGAAGGTATGGCCGGATTTCTGTGAGATACCCAGTGCGCAGCGCCCCGTCATGCGTTATCAGGTGATCGCGCTGGGTGAAATGATTGTGCTGCAAGATC
>Ga0208863_1001890_pt1 | contig 11838 bp, 7 predicted proteins | sample RifOxyD3_FD_184040 | JGI IMG/M metagenome (GOLD analysis project Ga0208863, IMG submission 184040) | Soil microbial communities from Rifle, Colorado - Rifle Oxygen_injection D3 (SPAdes) | ecosystem: Environmental > Terrestrial > Deep subsurface > Rock core/Sediment | place: Rifle, Colorado...
CGCGTAGCACAATTTCGCTTTTATGATAACGCTAGCCCTACGGGCATGCGCGATAGGTCTAAGGTAAGCGAAACTGTGCCAGCGCAGGGAACGTTAGAAGCAAACAACTAAAAAATCCGTGTTCCAATAAAATGACAGATAAAAGACCAGATAAAATAACAAATTTGAAATCCTATTATATAATGTATAAATGATTCGTTCGGAGTGTTTTGTTTTTTTTTGCCACCGCTTCCTAATCACACATGCGCCCCTATCAATACAAGGTCAAGTACAATTTCTTTTTTTTGAATTTAATTATTTTCTATGGTAAAAAAAAGAAATAGAACTTGCCCTTTTGCCCGACCACAAGCCAAAAAGGAATTGCTATCCCACATTAGCACTTTCGTTGTTTAATTTTTTTAATGCTTGCGATTCAATATAAGCATTAAAAAAATTTGCTCTGCAACAACAACGAAAGAGCTAATCTCCTTACGCTCACATTAAATTACGGCTTTCAGCCGATTAATCACACAGTCAGCCTTTCCGACACACGAAAAAGCACATTTTATTTTTTTTGAAACAATTTATTTCAATGGTAAAAAAAATAAAAAGAGCTTTTTCCTTTGCTGAGCCAAAGCGGAATTAAAAAATTTAATTACAGCCCTGCCGGGCTGAAAAATCAAACAAAATCCACCACACCAGCCCACGCGCTTATCTTTTGAATAATATTTTGTAGATTGATAAATAAATAGTTAATTTTGTAAGATAATAATTAAAGTAACCTAAAATGCTGAAAGAAAAATATATAAATCCCTTTACTGACTTTGGTTTTAAGAAGATTTTCGGCGAAGAACTTAATAAAGACCTTCTGATAGATTTTCTTAACGAAATTCTAAAAGACAAAGAAAAAATCCATGACCTGACTTATAAAAAATCTGAAAAATCAGGAATCACATTATCAGACAGGGGAGCAGTATTCGATTTATATTGCGAAAATGAAAAAGGAGAAAAATTTATTGTAGAAATGCAAAAGGTCAAACAAAAATTCTTTAAAGACCGGAGTGTTTATTATTCTACTTTCCCAATACAGGAACAAGCAATAAAAAATGAATGGGATTTTGAATTAAAGGCTATTTATACAATAGGTATTTTAGATTTCATTTTCGATGAAAATAAAGCTTCAAAAGATTATTTTCATTGGGAAGTAAAACTAATGGAAACAACAAAAAAAGCCGTCTTCTTTGATAAGCTGACGTATATTTATCTTGAAATGCCTAAGTTTACAAAGAAAGAAAATGAATTAAAAACTAAATTTGAAAAGTGGCTTTACGTTTTAAGACATCTTCCGAATTTACAAAGCAGACCAAAAGCATTACAGGAACGTGTATTTGAAAAATTATTCAAAGCAGCGGAATTAGCAAAATTTACTCCAAAGCAAAGACAAGAATATGAAGATAGTCTGAAATCATACATTTAATTTTTTATTTTTAATAATCGTAATAAAATTAAATTCAATGAATAATTATAAAGAAGAAGGCATTGAGATTGGAGAAAAGCAAAAGGCTATTAAAACAGCAAAACTGATGCTTAAAAATAATGAGCCTGTAAATAAAATTATTGAATATACAGGCTTATCCAAAAAAGAAATTGAAAATTTAAAATTACAGTAGAAAAAATTAAATTTTATTTTATGATATAAAAAACTTTTCCGGTCATTGAGTTTATAAAAGCCGGAATAAATAAAAAAGTGTTGCTTTAGTCATTTCTTTTTCAGAAAACGACCAAATTTTCAAACAGGAAAGAAATAGCGGAGGCAATGCACCCGAATGGGTGTGTTCCTCTTGCTTTATTTCAATTCCTGTGGGTGCTTGGTCGTACCTCTGAAAGCTGGAAGAAAAGCAGAGGTTCACATCTTTTTTTTTAACAATCAAACATAATATTTACTAAAATTTTAAACCGAGAAAAATAATAATTTATGCGAGCTAATTTTACTTTTCATGATGTAGGTCAGGGTTTGTTTTATTCTGGTAAAATTGGCTCATTTAATTTTGTTTATGATTGTGGTTCGAATTCTAAGGGCAATTATTTAAAAAATGCCATAAACAATTATCTTGAAAAACAGCAAAATAAAATTGATTGGTTAATTTTATCTCATTTAGATGAGGATCATACAAATGGGTTAGAGATGTTATTTTCCACTAATAAGAATAAAGAAACAACAGTTTTTCTTCCTTATTTTACCCCAATTGAACGATTAATTATATCAATAACAAAAACAACCAAACAGGCTTCATGGTGGTATCAATTTATTAGTGATCCTGTTTATTATTTACTTATTGTTAAAAATGTTAAAAATGTTGTAATCATTGGAGATCAAAATTTAAATAATAAATTAAAAGAAGATTATACCTGTAATTCCCATAATTTAAATGATTTTCCAGATAATAACCCTTTGATTGATTTAATTAAAAAAAATGAGAATTGGGAAAAATACATCAAGAAAAATAAAGTTTTAATAAAAAACCATAAATGTATTGTTTATATTAAAGAATGGCAGTTTAAATTTTTTAATCATGATAATCATGATAAATTAAGTGACTTTTGGAATTCTATTAATCCAATAGTAAATAATAATATTATTGATGCTATTAAATCTAAAGGTATTAGGGAGAAAATAAGAACAGTTTGTTATACTAAAATATATAAATCATCTACTTATATTAACCAAACATCTTTGATGTTGTATCATGCGCCTATAGATTATCAAGGTTATATCAAAATATCTTGTACTAAATTTGGAGAAGAATTATCTCAAATAGGTAGCAAAAATGGGCAATTGTTGTCTGGAGATATTAGCTTATCTACATATTGGACAAAAATATTAACTCATTTTAAAAAAGAATTTTTAAATGTATCATTTGTACAAATACCACATCATGGTTCAATAGCTAATTGGTCAAGTAATATTTTAAAAGATATTTCGGCTCCTCACTGGATAAATTCAGCTTCAAATAAAAGAAAACAATATCCGCATAAAGAAATTATTGACATCCTTCATAAATCGCAGTTTAATTTACATTGTTGTAATGAACTAAATTCCATTAACATTGAATTTAATTATCCGCTTTTTTTAAGAGCATTAAAATTAGAAAGGGTTTGCTTTATAAAAAAGATTAGAAAGCAAGACTGTGATTTATGTTATTGTTCTATCAAAAAATAACTAATAAATATAACTTAATCCTATGAAAAAAATTTACATCTTTTTATTTGCCCTAATACTGCAAGGCGGTATTCTAAAGGCACAAGGTATTGACCAGTATTTATCTTATTGGTTTAAATTTGATGGTCAAGTAGAATATAGTAACACAACAACAAATATAGCTTGGGGTTACGATCGTTTTGGAGAAATAAATAATACTTCGCTAAGCCTAGTTGGAACAAATCATTATTATTGGGGTGGCAGTCGTATTATCCCATCAGGAAACATGAATCTTACAATCTCAGTTTGGATAAAACCGAACGATCTTTCCGGAGTTTTATATTCTCAGAGCCATAAATACATTGCGGGCTCCTTTATTAATTCAATATATTTAGGAATAATGAATGGGGCAATAGTTTATAGCCCATGGGTTACATCTTTTGTTAATGATTCTATAATGACAAAACCAAATATTATTAAATCAAATAAATGGCAACATCTAGTATTAACACACATTAATGACAAAGTCGAAATTTATGTAGATGGTATAAAAATATTAGATAGAACAGATGTAAAGCTTAACCAAACTCAAACAACGACAAATGTAAATACAAATTCAGCTATTGGTTCAAAAGACGGAATTTCAACTGTTATCAATTTAAAACAATATGAAGGTTCAGTTGATAATTTAATGTTTTTCAATAAAGCTTTTAGTAGTTCTGAGGCAATAGAATTGAATACTGTAAATATTAATTCTAATGGCAATTGTGTTAGTCTTACCCCTGATACCAATAACATTAATTCTTTTGTTTGGTCAACAGGTGAAACAACACCAGCCATTAATGCTTGTTACAGTGATCAATATTCTGTTACAGTTACTAATTCTACAGGTACATCATCAATTCTAAGATATAATGTTGATATTTCAAATATTAATGATAGCCTTTGGACTCCTGATGCGCCTGTAAAAGCAATTTACAGAAAAAATGATGTTATCTACCTTGGTGGCGAATTTCAAAATTTCAGGCAAATAAGCGGTTGTGCAGCATTAATTAATAATGTAACGGGTAAGTTTGATTATAGTATGCCTAAAATTTATGGTTTAGTAAACAGTATAATTTCTGACGGAAATGGTGGATGGTATATTGGGGGCAGTTTTCAAAAAATTGGTAGCTACTATATAAATAATCTTGCTCATATAAATCCTGATAAATCTGTAGATGCTGCATTTCAACCTAATCCGAACGATACTGTTTATTCACTAGCAAAATCGAATAATAAACTTTATGTCGGTGGAGCTTTTACAAAAATTGGCAATATTTCCATGAATTATCTTGCTGCATTTAACCTGACTAATAATCAAACTTCCTTATGGAATCCTAACCCAAATACTAGAGTAAAATCAATAGCTATTTATAATGAAAATTTATACGCAAGTGGTGATTTTACAAGTATTGGCACTTTATATCGAAATTATTTAGCTGCATTAGATACAGTGTATGCACAGGCTACTTCATGGAATCCGAACCCTGATAATAAAATAAATAGAATTGTTTTGGTTGGAAATAAACTTTATGTTGCAGGTAGCTTTACATCTATAGATGGTTCGTCAAAAAATTATTTGTGCTATTTTCAAAATAATGTGTTATCTACATGGTCTCCAAATCCAAATGGTAAAGTTCATGATATTATTGAGGTTGGAAATAATATATTTGTTGGTGGTGATTTTACTGCAATTGGTGGTGTTAATAGAAATTATTTGGCAGCATTCAGTAAGACTACTGGTATATTAACAAGTTGGAATCCTGTTGTCAATGGGTCAGTTTATGCTTTAACTGTTTATAATAATTCTTTAATCTGTGGTGGTGTTTTTCAAACTATAAATTCAACACCAAGGAATTTAATTGCATCAATAGACATAACAACTGGCCAATTAACCTCATGGAATCCTGACATTCGAGGTTTAAACAATACCTCTGCTTTTGTTAAAACACTAATTTGTTTTAATAGCAATGTTTATGCTGGAGGAAATTTTGCAAGTGTCGGTAATATTAGCAGAAACTATCTTGCTGCATTAGATGCAAATTCAGGCAGCCTGCTATCTTGGGACCCTAATCCCAATAATATTGTAAATACTATTTATGCAACAAATTCAAATGTATATATCGGTGGAAATTTTACAAGTTTGAACAGTGGTGCAAATCCAAAAAATTATATTGCAATGTTAAGTTCAACTACAGGTTTGCCTACAGGGTGGAATCCAAATTCCAACGGAGAAGTTTATAAAATTGATGTAAAAGGGAATTATATGTACGTATCAGGGAACTTTACTAATATTGGCAATCGTACAAATAATTTTCTTGCTCAATTAGATATTGCATATGGGGCATCAACTACATGGAATTTTAATATGAACGGCAAAGTATATGATCTTTGCATAAATACTGATACTTTATATATCGGTGGTGCATTTACCAGTGCATCATCGCAGACACGCAACAGAGTTTGTTCATTTAATACGTTGACCCAGACAATTACTGCATTGAATCCAAATTGTAATGATACTGTTTACAGCGTTGAAAACAGAGGCTCTATTTTATATATTGGAGGTAAATTTACTCAGGCTAATAGTCAAACAAGAAATCGTTTTGCTTCTTGGGATATTTTTTTAAACACATTAGCTCCTTTAACCATGAATATATCAAATAAACAAATAGAATGTATGGCTTCTAGCCCATCTGCGTTGTATTTAGGAGGTAGCTTTTCAACAATTCAAACAATAAATTCAACAGCATATAATATTTTAGATAATATAACAAATACAGAATGGTGTCCAGCTCCTAATGATGCAGTAAAAACTATATTTGTTTATCAAGACAAAGTATATCTAGGCGGAAAGTTTACATATGCTTCTGGTGTATTCCAGCCTTATTTTACCTGTGTAAATAATTTATCAACTATCAATGCACAAATCACCCCACCATTTGCAACAACATTTTGTAGTGGGACTATTGGATTAGCTGCCAATTTAACACCAAATTACAAATACCAGTGGTTTTATAACAATAGTCCAATTAATGGAGCTATGGCTGATACGTATTTCCCTACTCAATCCGGTACTTATAATGTTTTAATAACAGACACAATAAATTATGGAACAAGTTATTCAAATGGTCAAAATGTTACAGTAATTCAAGCACCAGATACCATTATTTCTGTTACTGGTAATCAGAATTTCTGTGTTACTGGAAGTGCTACTTTGCAAGCAGCTACAGGTAGCGGAAATACTTATCAGTGGTATAAAAACAATAGCATTATTTCTGGACAAACAAATTCTTCTTATACAGCTACAACTACAGGGCAATATCATTGTGTAATCACAAATTCATCAAGTTGTGAAAGCACTTCACAAAAAATAAATATTAATGCAACAAGTATTTCCCCTGTAATTACAAACTCATCAGGTATAACAACGATTTGTAGTGGAAATTCTGTTGCCTTATCTTCTGATCACACTTCGGGGAATCTATGGTATAAAGATGGTATTTCAACAGGTATAACCACTCAGAATTTTTCAGCCACTCAAAGTGGTACATATAAATGCTTTGTAACAGATGGCAGTTGTACCGGTTACTCACAAGAAATTATAATTACAGTAAATAGTTTGCCAGCAACACCTACAATTACACCAAGTGGAGCAACTACATTCTGTCAGGGAAATAGTGTTATATTATCTGCACCTGCTGGCTATTCTTATTTATGGAGCAACAGCGCAACAACTCAAACTATCGCTGCAAATACAACAGGAAACTATTCAGTTCAAATTACAGATGCAAATAATTGTACAAGCACAAATTCATCACTAATTGCAATTACTGTAAATCCATTGCCTGCTACACCAACGATAACACCTAGCGGAACAACAACATTCTGTCAGGGAAATAGTGTAACACTTAATGCACCAACAGGCTTTACATATCTTTGGAGTAATAGCGCAACAACTCAAAGTATCTCTGCTACAACTGCCGGAAATTATACTTTGCAAGTTATTAATGGAAATAATTGTACAAGCCCAAATTCAGTTCCTGTAGCAATAACTGTTAATCCGTTACCATCAACACCAGTAATAACACCAAGCGGAGCAACAACATTTTGTCAAGGGGGTAATGTGGTTTTAAATGCACCTGTTGGCTATACTTATTTATGGAGTAATAACGCAACAACTCAAAGTATTTCTATAAATGCAAATGGCTCTTTTACGGTTCAGGTTACTGACGGAAATAGCTGCACCAGCTTAGCTTCATCGCCTGTTGTCGTTACAGTAAATAACTTGCCTTCAACCCCCGTTATCAGTGCAAGTGGTTCTACAAACATTTGTCAGGGGAGCAGTGTTTTATTATCTGCACCTGTTGGTTATACTTATGTATGGAGTACCAGCGCAACAACTCAAAGTATCAATGCTAGCACATCTGGTAGCTACACAGTGCAAATTATAGATGCAAATAATTGTACAAGTGCAAATTCAGTACCTGTTGCAGTTACAGTAAATTCTTTACCGCCAACTCCAACCATTATCCCAAGCGGTACTACAACATTCTGTCAAGGCAATAATGTTTCTTTGAATGCTCCAAACGGTTATACTTATTTGTGGTCAAATTCTGCAACTACTCAGAGTATTTCTGTGAATTCAGCAGGTTCTTACACACTTCAGGTTATTGATGGAAATAATTGTCATAGTTTGTCTTCTGTTCCAGTTATTGTGACTGTAAATTCTTTACCTGCAACACCAACGATTACATACACTGGCTCAACAAATCTTTGTCAGGGCAGCAGCATAACATTAAATGCCCCGGCTGGCTATTATTACAACTGGTCAACTAGTGCCACCTCTCAAAATATTTCTGTAAATTATTCTGGTTCATTTACAGTTCAGGTTACCAATGGAAATAATTGCACCAGCTTAAGTTCAAATGCAGTAAGTGTAACAGTAAATCCGCTTCCATCAACTCCAACAATTTCTGTAGGAGGTGCAACCAATTTCTGCGAAGGAAACAGTGTTACCTTATCTGCTCCAATAGGATTTTCTACATATAATTGGTCAAACGGTTTGCATACACAAAGTATCACTGCAACAACAGCAGGAGCTTATACCGTTCAGGTATTAGATAACAATAATTGTTCAAGTAATAATTCAATTCCTATTACGATAACAGTAAATTCTTTGCCTGCTACCCCAACTATTACAGCAAATGGTCAGACAACCTTTTGTCAAGGCAATAATGTTACGTTAAATGCACCTGCCGGCTTTACTTATTTGTGGAGTAATAGTGCAACTACTCAAAATATTTCCGTTAGCATTAATGGAACTTATACCGTTCTTGTAACAGATGGGAACAGTTGTCAGAGTCAACCTTCAAATGGTATTACGATAACAGTAAATCCATTACCAACAACACCTGTAATTACTCAAAATGGTCATACTCTTTCATCAAATGCAACAATAGGCAATCAATGGTATAATTCAACAGGTGCAATCGGTGGCGCAGCGGCTCAAAATTATACAGCCACCTCAGATGGCAATTATTATGTGATTGTAACTGCCAATGGTTGTAGTTCTTTACAATCCAATTCTATAAATGTTATTGGGACAGAAATTGAACAAGCAAATACAATGAATTTTGAATTTGAAATTTATCCCAATCCAGTAAAAAATGAATTGACTATTGAAACAAAATCAATCATTAAGCAAAAATTTGAAATAACAAATATTATTGGTCAATCCGTTTATAATTCAACAATTGACAAAAAAGCAATAGTTGATATGTCTAATTTTAAAAGCGGAATTTATTTATTAAAGTTATTTTCTGAAAAATCCACTAGTATTAAAAAATTCGTTAAAGAATAACGCCCTGTTTATCCTTTCGCTCTCCCTCTAACATAGAAGGAGTTGCGGAAGGATATTTTTTCTTCAAAAATTTTATCTTCTTTCAAAAATTCATTATTTTTGTTCATTGTTTAACTTAAAACATTGAATTATGAGTTCAACCCAAGAATCCGGTCATGCGATTAATGTCGCAAATATGGAATTATTAGCTTCAATTTGTATTGAACACGGCGAATCATTTAATCCTTCAAAATCAATTTTAAAACTTGATTCTATCAATCCTCTAATTTCTACTGCAAAAACTGCACTTACAGATTTGAAAGAAAAATTTACTGTTTATACAAAAGCTGTTGATGACAGAGAAGAATTATTTGACCCTTTAAGTAAATTTGTTACAAGGTTAATGAATTCTCTTTCCAGTTCCGATGCACCTGAAAAAACTTATGCAGATGCAAAAACTATTTCTCGGAAAATAGAAGGTCAGAGAGCAAGCAAGAAAACGAAACATGCCTTAGATGCTTTTATTGAAAGCACTCATAAAGTAACAACAGATTCAGAAACTCCCACAAATCCTGCCGAAGAAGCCCATAAAGAAATATCGGCTTCTCAAATGGGTTATGATAACAGGGTAGATAATTTTGATAAATTAGTAAAATTACTTGCAGCAGAAACCGGATTTACTCCAAATGAAGCAGATTTAAAGGTAACTGCATTAAACGCAAAATTAAGCGATTTAAGAGCGAAGAATTCAGCCGTAGTTACTTCGTTTGCGAAATTATCAAAATCTCGTATTGAGCGTAATAAAGTCCTTTACGATGAAAAAAAGGGTTTATATGAAGTCGCAATGGAAGTAAAAGCTTATATATACTATGCACGGTCATAAATTGCGTAAATTAAATAATTAATTATCTTTGTGAAAAAAACAGAGATATGATACAAACAAAAATAACAAAAGCACAAAAAAAGCAGTTGCATTTTGAAAGATATAACCACCCGCATCCCCATGTTCAAAAGAAGATGGAAGTGTTATATTTAAAAAGTATTGACTGGGATTTATCGCATGAACTCATTTGTGAAATAGCAGGTGTAACACCAAATACAATGCGAGCATATCTAAAGCAATTTAACGAAGGTGGTGTTGAGAAACTGAAAGAAATAAATTTTTATCATCCCGAAAGTGAATTAAAAGAGCATATTGGCACAATTGAAAAATATTTACATGATAATCCACCAGCCACTATTGCAGAAGCGTCTTATATGATTGAGAAATTAACAGGAGTGAAAAGAGGTCTGACACAAACAGGAATTTTTATAAAATCATTAGGTGTTAAATTGCGAAAAGTTGGAACAATTCCGGCAAAAGCATTAGACGAAGCAAAAAAAAAGAGCAAGAAAATTTTTTAGAAACAGAGATAAAACCGAGACTTGAAGAAGCAAAAAAAAATAAAAGAGTTGTTTACTTTATTGATGCAAGTCATTTTGTATGGGGTGCTTTTATCGGATCATTATGGTGTTTTGTTCGTTTGTTTATGCCAACGCCATCTGGACGGAATAGATATAATGTATTAGGTGCGTTAAACGCAATAAACAAAGAGCTGATTACAATTTGCAATGAAACATATATAAATTCAAACACAATATGTGAATTGCTTTTAGAAATACGAAAAATTAATATTGGAAAAATTCCGATTACATTAATATTGGATAATGCAAGATATCAAAGGTGTCAACTTGTAATGGAATTAGCTAACAAATTAAAAATAGAATTATTGTTTTTGCCATCATATAGTCCCAATCTAAATTTGATAGAGCGACTTTGGAAATGGGTAAAGAAAGATTGCTTATATTGTGAATACTATGAACGATTTTCTGATTTCAAAGCAGCAATTGAAAATACAATTAAGAAAACAAAAACTGAAACTGGAAAAACTGAATTGAATAGCTTGTTAACTTTAAATTTTCAATTATATAAAAACGCAATTTATAACCGATTATAGTATAAAATCTGTATTTGGTGCAACAAGTCCAGAATATAAACAAGTAAGCAAGATAAAATTTACAAAACCAAGATAACCTGTTTTAATAATTAGACTCAGGGATTAATAAAATAAACTCAGGGGTTTATAAAATAAACAAAGGGAATTTTAAAACTCTGTCAGGGCTTTATCAAACATATAAAGGGTTTAATAAATACATGACAGGGTTTTTATTTTTCTTCAAAGGGTTTCATCAATTAACAAAAGGGTTTATATTTTCTTCGAGAGGGTTTCTATTTTCTGACAAAGATTTTTATCAAACAACGACAGGGTTTTTATTTTCTCTGACAGCGTGTCATGTGACTTAAAGGGCTAAATGATAATAAATTAACTCAAATGTTTTGAAAAAGCCCACGCAAATTTGTAAGCACATTGCCAATTCGCACATATCTTCCCCCAATCCAAAAATTGTCAAAGAGCTTCCAAATTTCAACGCAGATAGACAATCATCCAAATAGAAAAAAACAAAATACAACTATCCCACTGGCTAATGCTCAATAAAGAAAGACAAAAAACAAAACCCACCTTAAAAAAAACAAAAGTCGTTCGGAGCATAAATTGAGCAATGATTAATTACAAAATGATTATTTTAATGATTAAATTTGTTACTTTATAAAAATACAATGATTGATAAGATATTAATTTACAGTAAGTTGTCAGCTTCTAACATGGTGCAAGTTTCATGTTTTTTTTATTGATACGCTAGGCTTCGCCATGCGCGTAGGTCTAAGGTAAAAAAC
>Ga0208863_1001891_pt1 | contig 11838 bp, 15 predicted proteins | sample RifOxyD3_FD_184040 | JGI IMG/M metagenome (GOLD analysis project Ga0208863, IMG submission 184040) | Soil microbial communities from Rifle, Colorado - Rifle Oxygen_injection D3 (SPAdes) | ecosystem: Environmental > Terrestrial > Deep subsurface > Rock core/Sediment | place: Rifle, Colorado...
GCGATACCGAGCATAACGGGCGAAATCCCCAGCGCCTGCACCTGAGCCATCAAGGCATGACTATTGGCATCGGGAATCTTGTTAGCATCGAATGGATCATTCAAGCCTTCCAGCTCATCGCCGGTAGACAAAATCGCCACATTAGGCTGGCGATACACCGCGACGTTGCTGCATTTGACCATCGCCAGCATACCGATGACGCCAGGCGTGATCTCCGTACCCGCCGTCAGCACGACCGCTCCGTTGCGCATGCTCTCGGCCCGCAAACGAATATCGTTGCCGGGTTTGACCGCACAAAGGATTTTCGTCTGATTATCGGACAACGCTTCGGTATCTTCGACACGTATTACAGCGTCCGCACCCTGCGGCACCGGCGCACCGGTCATGATGCGTGCACACTGGCCGGCCATCAAAGTCTTGGTCGGCATCTCGCCCGCGCGTATATCTTCGACAATCTCAAGCGTAGCCGAGCCGTGCGCCAGATCCGCACTTCTTAGCGCGTAACCATCCATCGCCGAAACGTCATAGGGTGGCTGATCGCGATTCGCCAGAATATCTGCCGCCAGCACGCGCCCCAGACAGCACTCGATTCCGACCGTTTCAATTCCCAGCGTTTTGACGGCTTCCAATATGCATGCCTGCGCGTCTGTCACGGTTAAATATTTCATTGTTTCACTCCATTTTTTTGCTATTTGTAATTTAGGGTTGGATAAAAAAGCTTGCAGAGACAAACTCGGCTTCATACATAGGTTGGGATCAGCGTTTCTGTGTGCATTTTCCTCGAACATCCAATAGGTTGGAATTGATCTGGCGTGGCTATGCCTGCTTTAGACTGACAAGAGACATTCTGTTGTCAGCAACCTCCGACAGCAAACGAGACACAGCCGCTATACGCGACGGGCAGCTTTATGAGTTGAATATCAACAGAAAAACATCGTCATTTCAAAACACATTTCGTTCTTATTTTAGTTACAACTTAATAATTAACTTGTTAATTAGCGCATTATCTTCCCACCAAAGACACCACCTACCAGATGTTATTTTCCTGTTCTTGTTACGTACATCTGGATGCACAACACAGTAACTTCCTTGACACCCAATTGACGCAATCCATCTAATCTTAGAGGCCTCTCCACAATAAATTACGGTTTTAGCAGATTCAATAATACTTTTATTAATGTCATATGCATCTTTTAGTTGTTGCAAATGTCTGATTTGCGTAATATTTCCACCTATATATACATAAGATGCGTTTAGAAAAACGATTCCTTTTGCGCAGAGAAACTCAAAAAGTAATTTTGGTACTGGGTATATATTCTGTATTGACGTAATATTCAATCCAAGAGCAAGAAGCACATACCGACCAGAACATTTCAAATCCAATTGTTGCTCCCACGTGGGTTTGCAAAATGGAATTCCGGTCGGATCAGTTGGGAACGGATCTTTACCTATAATTACAAGCTGAATAGCTTCCTTTGGAATGATCTGAAAATAGTTTATTGTTGTAAGTTGTGTTAGCAAAATTCCTCCTGCACACTAGAAAAAGTAGTACAAAATTAGTCGGACAGTTTGGCTATCATTTTGCATCTTATAGTATTTCATTTTAGTAGAGTCGTGTTTTGATAAAGTATCAATACACTTGAATCTAATTGCCAAAATTAATACTTGAATCGAATCATATAAAAGCTAAAATTCTACTTGGCTATTTAGTGCAATTTCAATTTATGAAGAGTCTGTTTAGCTAAATCAATATTTGCCTTAATTTGTTGCGCCAACTCGCACAACGGATTTTCACCTAGGCTTTCTTTAGCATCTACATATAGCTTCAACTTGTATATATCGTTAGAATTCAAGGCTTCAAGTTCATTATCAATCGCAGAAAGTCTGATATTAATCTGTGAAAGTCGGCGGATAGATCGAATTAGTTTTGCGACAACATCTTCCCCTTGTATCTCTTCAGGACGACTACCTTCATCCTTAAAAATTAACTCAAGAGCGGCTATATCATTATTTTGATACGCTGACAGAGCCTAAAGCATCGTATCTAAGCATTAATTGAGGGGTATTAATTAGAGTAGTTTTTTTACCAAATAAAACCGTCCCAACTGATACATCGTCGTGAAATCTAAGCCAGCGTGATATCTTAGAAGATTCATTAGATTGCAGCGCATTTAGTCCTCTAATTGCCAGCTCTGTTGAGAGTTGAGTGAGTCTATTCTGATCAATTTTGACTAAGGAGGTAGTATTATTCATATTAATTTACAGCCATAATCAGATTGAATATTTTCTAGCATAACTGTCAAATCTCAGCGAGATACCACAATTGCCATTGAGCAATCATCAGTTGTCTTAGTTATAAAAACTTGCTTTAAATTTTGATCAAGGACATCTCTCAACTTCTTGGCTGAAATTCTATTTGCCCAACCAAATATCGTACTCGCGGCCGGTGCTAATTTTCTAGTCGTGCGATTAAATAGACTTTCAGCAGTGCCATCACTCATTAATACAACACCCACTTTTTCAGTAACGTAAGAATGGTAGAGACGTAACCGAGTCTGCGCCCCCTTATCTGTTACAAAATAAGTTGAATTAGCAAATTCTCCATTTTCAGGAAAAGATAACACGCTAATCTCATCACCATTTTGAATGCCAATCACACCATCACCTAAGTGACCCGCAAGGATTTGACCATTTTTAACTGCTGCAAACAATAGCGTACAAGCCATATCTTCAATGCCATAATTTTTTCGGCAGACATGTCTTTTCATTGCAACCAAGATCACATTTACTAAAGTCTTACGCACTTCCTCAGGTTTGATTTGCGATAGTTTAAAAAGAACATCAAAATTTTTTGAAAGATAGCGAACTATGGAGTCAACACATATCTGTGATCCAAGATCAGAATGCGCCCGAGATCCAGCACCGTCCGCTAGCGCTATATATCCGCCTTCACCGACCAGCTTGATTGCCACTGAATCTTGGCAAGGGGTAGCGGTTTTTATATGACCACGCCCCACGCATTTGACGCCCGCAGCAATCAAACCTGACCCCACGCCTTAATTCCTTCTGTATCCAAAGTGACAGATTCGCCTGGGGTTGATTGAGATACACGCGAAACGCTTCTACTTAGCCACAAGAAAAATTCTCTGAAATTCAGCCCTTTCAATTTCAGTGGCGGGCGATTAGGCGAAAGCCGCGCAAGTTCTGATGTGTTAGCCCCCTCTCCAATAGCAATGGGAAACACAGTCAGTTTCTTCGTTCTGACCAGCTCGCCAATTTTTTTTGCAGCAGAATCAATACTATCTGTTGGTGCGCCATCCGTCATTAGCACCATCCAAGGCTGATAATAATCGACACCGGCATTACTGTACTCCATCTTCCGAGCTTCAAGAAGATTGAGCGCTAGATCCAAAGCAGCTCCCATAGGGGTAACTCCATCGGCACATAATTCTGGGACTTCCTGTCGATTGATTGCAAAAAAATCTAATACCTTTCGAGCTTCGCCACCGAAAGTCACAATTGCAATTTCTGCGGCATATTGAGCAACTTCATCTTCTCGAATAGCTTCAAAAAACATTTTGACACCTTCTTGAAGTTCCTCAATTGGCTCTCCACTCATTGAGCCACTAACATCCAGAACCAAACATATAGGCACTCTTGGGGTTGGATTTTCGACGAGTTCTTGTTGGCGGATTATAAATTCATCATTCATACTGTTACCCCTTTATTTGAAAATATTAAAAAATGCACTAAAAAGTCCACCAGATACCTGTGGAGATGAAGCTGTTTTCGGCTGATAGTATGAGCTATGTGACGCTTGTAAATTTGGTTTGAACTTAGTTTGCGGACTATTTTGTGAAAAATTTTTCTTCACTTCATGATTAGCTTCCCGTGCTTTTCGAGCTAGTATCTGCAAGCGAATATTTGACACACACTTACCACAGAAGTACGATTTACCTTCTGAAATCATGTGCTTGTATCGTTTTTCTGAAGCAACAACTTTTTCCGAACAGTTGCCGCATATAACTTCAATCGGATCGACAATTTTAAATGTCGCTGGAAAAATCTCACTAGAGTGCCATCCCTTCAAAATCTCAGTGCGATATAGCTTTAAAATCTTTCTCCAATCAGCAACTTCTATGCGTTGATTTCTTTTAAATGCATTCCAAAATGCCTCCTTGATCTTTCCAGGAAGATTAGCCCAAATATTTTGCCAAGGACCCTCAGGAGCCTTACCACTTATATCTTTACCATACGGGTATGAAAAATTTTGATTTTTTATATTTTCAACTGGATCTCCACCCCCTTGTTGAGCATAAGGAGGCTTTCCCGGATGTAAAATCATAAAGAGCATCGTAGCGATTGCAAACAATTCATGCTCTCTCGTTCGCATAAAATCAGCGTAATTGACCCTTTGAATTTCTGGTGCAGTGAAATTTATAGTCCCTACTGGACATGGGAAACCCTCTATTTGGAAACTGTCTGTATCAACCAGCCATACATTATTGCTTTGATCTGTTATTAATACATTTAGTGGATTAATATCCCCAACAATGATATTTAAACCATGAAGAAAATCAATCTTGTCCAAGAATGCGATACATAAATTGACAAGGTCTATGCGAGACCAAGTTGGAAATGATTTTTCTAGTACCGGCTTGACAAACATTGTATTTTGCATAGGTTTCCCCTCTGCCTTCGGCATGAGGTAACCAACAAAATTTCCAGAACTATCATTCACAACGTCTATAGGCCAGCAAATTCCCTGTTTTACAATCTTGCGTGAAAGCATCAACTCTACTTTCTTTTTTCTATCGGATGTTAGTTTATCCTTATGGTATATTTTGCAGACCACACCTCTGAGGTTAGTTTCAAATATTGTTCCTTCACCACCAGCACTCAACGTTTTAAGCAATTGAACGGGGCCGGTTTCTCCCGAGTAAACAAGTGCGCCATCCTTTGGTATACCTGGCACCTTCAAAATGATCGACTTTTCAATTACAGGGTCTTTACATATCGCAAAAGGCATTATTGAAGGACGACTTTGTGTTTTTGTTTTTGATTTATTTAAATCGTTTTCTCTTCGCTCGCTACTTGTCCAAACAAACCCCTGAACCCCAAGCGCTTGAGCTCTAACTTTTAGACCAGAATCTGCCGTGATTATAATCATCCTGTAATCTTTCGCGACATCAATTATTTTCGCATCATTATCATGATTACCACGGTGACGTTCTCGTGCAAAAACCAGCAACGCATTACCCAAGTAAGAAAATTGCTGAATCCGATCACCGTTAATAGGGCTTCCACCTTCCGGTAAATACTGAATTACTACAGGATCTACTTTACCCAGTTCACGTAATAATAGTCGAGCGTTGTTAGCCACTTCATGGATAGAATTTTTCTTATTGTAGTCAAGCTCTGAAAGAATAGTATTTGTTATACATGGAAGTCCTTTGTTTCCAATAACACGTCTCACAACATCCGGATCTTTTAAGAGAACAGATGAGTCAATCAGGATTAATGGTATCGACCTCTCCGGCTGCACTGTCTCTGTCAATATAAGTTCTGGCTCTGAATTAACTGTGTTTGACTTTGGAATTTTTTGCGCAAATTGCTTCGCTTTTTCTAGAGCTGCGGCGGACTCCACATGACCTTGCTCCGCAGCGAGGCTAAAAAAAATTATCGCAACTATGATGTCGCTTGGCACACCGGTCCCATAACGATACATTTTCCCTAATCGATATTGGGCATTTGCATTTCCCTGGTCAGAGGCCCTTGTGTACCAATGTACCGCCTTTGTTTCATCTTTGGTTATGCCCCGACCATCACGATATGCATCGGCGAGTGCGATTTGGCATCGCACATCGCCAAGTTCGGCCCCTTTCTGAAAATATTCAATAGCAGAAACTGAGTTCTGCTGCATTGAAATGCCTCGTTGTAGTGCCACACCTATATGGTAATGCGCACCTGGATGCTGATTATTAGCAGCAATCTGATACCATCTAATTGACATGGAAATATCTTTCGCGATCCCATTCCCATTTTCATATGCTTGTGCCAAATCAAACTGAGCTGACACATCTCCTGCCTCTGCGTTAGCGAACAAAAGACCAATTGAGGCCATGTTGGTTGTCTTTTGACCAATTCCATTTTTGTTATCCACTTGCGTTAGCATCCAAATAATTATCTATCTATTTAATTAGTTACAAAATTTTCAGTCTATTTTACTGCTGCCTATTGCGAATGATTTCGCAAGCTGCTGGATACGTTGTTTATGACTCAGAGCAAATGGAGAATGTGGCACTTACTTGCGAGTCCCGTCATTCGCGACGTGCAGTTTCCGAGCATGTATTTCAAATTTCTCAACCCAAACTAGTGTCGTGTCACGCATAATTAGTCGTATATCTTATTTTAAATTTATCAATAAAAACAATTAACTATGCTGATTTATTATGCGACATTTAACGCGTGACGCGACACTAGGTGTACTAGACACACCCTCAGTCAAAACCTGTACTAGCAACGGTTGGTGGTCAAACCTTCAGTAACATTTGTCACCCGTGCAACAATTTAAATTCGGTATATTTCTGACGCACAAGCACAGGATCGTATTTCCTTTCCAAACGGCGAACCGTGAAATGTCCTCGCGCCATATTCTGAAAATGATCAATAAAAACTGTATTGATTAGTGCGCCCCCTATGGCACCAACGACAGGAACAAGCTGAGCTGCGGTTTTCTCGGTCACGTTAATGGAGTAACGCTCGGCTATTTGAGTGATCAGCCTGACTATTGCAGGTGCCGCCTCTTTTTTAAGTCCATTTTTTGCAATATGTGCAGCCGCTTCAGATACTGCTTTACTCATAGCCTCACGCGCAAAAAAATAGCCAATCTCAGCGGAGTCATCGCTGCGGGATGGGCCACCAAGCGCCAGAACCTGAACGCATTCAAATTGCGTTTGCAAATCCTGCATGTCCGCACCTTCGCTTCTGGCAATATCGGCAATAGAACGCATCATGATGGTTGTCGAAATGGGCAGTTCGATTGTCAGTGCCATCAATCCGAACGCACCACCAACCGCACCCGTTGTCGCCGTGGCGGCTATGTGCCACCAGTTTGATGATTCCGGGGGTTCTAAATCGGAGTTTAGATCATGAAGCGTTAAAGTTTTCAAGGATAACCTTAAGGCCCCATGTATCGCTTTCTGTGTTGCGACACTAATGGTCATGGTTGCTTTATCCGGCAAACGTGCAATCGCCGCTTCAATTGGAGTTCCGACGATATTGGCTATCTTCGCCCCGATACTGGGATTTTCGAGAAGAAGTACGGCGCCTTGCAGTGACTTTAGGTCATTTTCATTCATATCTAGTTTGGCTTATAACATATTGATGAAAAAAATATTCCGAAATCATTTCCCAAGATTGGCTGGATTAAATTCCAAACACTTTCAACCAAGGCTCCCTCCCTTCAAAGCCATTTATAAACAATTCTTTCTTGCCGAACAGATAAGACATAAAAATTTCCGTCCTGATTGTTGAATAATGAGAGTTGGCACTACACCCCATCGACGATGCCATCCAGGTTAATGTCACATCCCTGTCTTTCTATTTATAAACAATTTGAATATTGGGAACAGCTAGCACACCTGGTTGCTTCGACAAGAAATCCCTAAAGAAAGCAATAAGGGATTTCTCGCACAATGCAACGACTTCAGGTGAAGCAGCCAGAGTTGTACCTTGGGACAAGGTAATTGCGGGAAGTCGCTCATAAAGCTTTAAAACCTCTTCCTTGCTACTGATGAAGACTCCACCATTTAGAACCTCGTATTCATTAGATAATACTGCCGGAGAACTTACTAGTATTGGACGATTAAGCACAATATCAATACCAGTCTTCTCTTTATTTTCTCTTACATCGTAATTATTAGGACTCAAATCATAGCCAAAAGAATACTCAGTTGTATATTTGATTGATACGGCAGCAGTTGTTTTTAGCGGTCCCCATCCTCTTTCAACATGCTCTATCCAAGTGTCGTCTTTACGGACGACTTTCGCTGTTAGCAGTTTTATCTGTTGCTGAAGAGATGCCTTTCCTTGCACAAGATATTCTTTATATTTTGTGTAACCAATCATTTGTTTTTCTGTTCGCTCTACCATTTCCTTAGCAGAAGCAATGTTTGCAGTAGCCTGCATGTATGTATTAAAAACGTAAAAGCTCGAAGCAACCAATGCTGCAATGAGGAAGGCTAGGATAAGTACGATTCTTTTGATGGTCATTTTTTTACTTCCTTTTTAAAATTACGACTTGGTACTTTCAAGGGCTCAGTGCTTTTTCGATTGATTGAAGAAATTTCTTTGCATCGTACTATGTCGCTCAATATTTCACAGTTTCGCCAGTTATCGGATTGGGACAGGAATTCACAACTCCATCACAATGGTATATTTGCCAGTGGAGATGGTTTTATTGGAAATAACTCATGAGCCAATCACGATAAAAAGCATGTACAAATATACTGGCATTAGTATGATCCAGCCCCATGAGTCCTCAAATCTATTAGCCAATATCAAAACCCCTGCTGAGAGGAAAACAAAAGATAAAAACCCCAACATGCCGTCCTTGGCTTTGATTCTGAGTTTGTCCCAGTAACTTGGAAACCGCTGGATTCCACAATGATTAGTACGATCAAAAACTCTCTTTCTTCGCCACAAAGCAGAAGCCACGCCCACTGCAAGCAGAAATATCCCTAAATATTCAATGCCAAATCTCATCAATACAATCCTCAGTTGTGTCCAGCAACTTTTCCAGACGTATAACGATCAACGTTGTTGGGCTGAAGCTTTCCAGTCTCGCTGCCCATCTGGTCTCACAGGGACAACACGATCACCCTCTGCACGATAAACATTGGCGCTCCAATCACGTTGCCCATCCGTTCGAATAGGCACAGCCTGTCCATTTTCAACACGGTAATGATTAACCTGCCAGTCACGTTGCCCGTCAGGTCTGCTAGGATAAATTTCAGTACCTTCTTTTATAATAAATTGATCTTCAGCATGTGCGACTGAAGCAGCAGAATAAAATAGAACCAGCAGAAAATATTTAATCATGGACGTTAGGCATGACCATACTTTCTGTCGAAGTCCACATCGCTCATGACGAGAAACAAGATGAACTCGATAAAGGCGACAATGGCGGGAATCATGGTCCAGCAGAAAACCAGATAAAGGACGCCTAAGCCAATCTGGCCCAGATAAAACTTATGTGCGCCAAAAGCACCCAGAAAAAAAGCAAACAGCGCAGCGGCCATCCGGCTTTTACCATTTGACGCTAATGGCCCAAGATTAAGTGTAGCGGGCTGGATGAATTGCCGAACGCCACATTTTGGGCATATCTCAGCCTTGACCTTTATTACAGCGCCACACTCGCTGCAATATTTTTCATCAAGCCCCTTGCCGTCTGATTCACTCATGCTCTCTCCATAACCACACCAAGTTTCTCAGTCCGTATCCCTTGTTCAAGACAGGATACTACTGACAAATTATTTAAATATGAGCACTACACCGATCACCAAAGCAACAACTGACGCGACAGCTGCAAAACGAGCTAACAATTTTGTCTTGTTTGCCTCTACATTGGCTGTGTGAATTTGATTAAGAAAATCAATATTTTTTTGTTGCAGCTGCTCAACATATTCCTGTACTTTTTGAAATGCAAGTGCATGATTGAGTAAAGACTGATCGTGACTGAGAAGCAACTCATTATGCTGCTCAATGATTTCATTTTTTGATTCTATTTCACCAATCAGTTCTTTGATAAGCTCGCTGTTTTTCAGTAACTGCAATTCAATTGAAGCATCTATTTTCTCAGATTTAGACTTCGCTTCATCCAACTTGTTTGTGTGCTTTTCCTGCAATAAATCTTGTACTATTGAAACTGCCTGCGAAAGCGGGATACGTCCTTGTTCAACCAATTCAATAAGTTGTGAAGCCTTTTCTGGTGTAATGACATCCTTCTCAATCAACTCTCGAAGAGAGACAATGAAATTAGTTTTATCATCGTCAGAAATATTTCCAGCACTTTCTTTCGCTTCAAAATCTTTCACTTGATCTTGGCATTGCGCTAAAATTTCCCTTTTTCGCCCTTCTGCGATACCTCCTCCGCGAATCATACGAGTGATACCGTATGCAACCCCAGCCCCAGCCGCAGATGCACCAAGAACCCAACCAATTGGCGTTGGTGCCACCAAGGCTATCCCAGCCAGTTTTGCGAGGGCTGTCAGACCGAATATAGATGTTGCGCCAGTTGCACTCGCAACAGTTCCTGCCGCTGCGGCACCCAGCCCCCCCGCAAGGATGGTAACGCCCGCGTCACCCAGAATCCGCACCCTGTCATATGGATTTTTTTTAATATTATCAATAGCTTGAACAAGCTGCTCTTTCGTTACCTTTGTGGGCGAGGACATTGCACAAGCACCTAAACAGGTTTATCCAAGACTGCGTTGAAAATATCAGCCAGCAGCTTGAAAAACGCCTGGGCTATTTCGATAATGTCCTGGGGTATAGCCGACAACAACTCGTTAGTGCTGGCTACCTGTCCTTCTCGTTTGTCAATACGATGACCTGCCAGACCTCCAATCACTGCGCAGAGTGGCACCGTGATGGCTGCCAAAAAATTACCCAGTAATGGTATTAAATGAGCAAGTGAACCTATTGCCGCACCGATTGCGATACCGATAACAAGATTTGGATGAGCCTTCACAAACTCAATAATTTTAATAAGGATAATTTTGCCCACATTAATAACACGACCGCCTATTTCCTTTGTTTTGTCAATGATGTCTTTGAGACGAATAGAAACCTCCGGGGGCAAACCAGTACTATCCAACCATACATAAAAGTCACTACTCGACCACGATTCTGTATATGCATTCAAAATAGTCAGTTCGAGATTTGCAGCTGCTGGTGATATTGCTTGTGCGACCATGTTGGATACTCCTTAACAATTATGCAGCGAAATAGTGCTGCCCCCATTGGCGAATCATGTCACAGTACAGGCTCAAATAGTGCGCTCATGATGGATATATTTATGAATCGCATCAGTCGATTCATGCGTCATCTTAAAGAAAAAAATTACAACACCAACTTTGCTCACCTCTTTACCCTCGGATCAGCGATAAGTCTGGACGGAGAACCGTATAACACAAGAACCTTTTGTCCTTCAGCGAATACGGTATCCTTGCCCTGAACAATCGTCATGAGATTTCCGTTCTCAGTTTCCACAACGTATTCCAACGCTTTCTGCTTGGTAGCATTGGCTTCGATTGCTGATCCTGCAAGCCCACCAATGACCGCGCCGCCAATTGCACCCACTATATTGCTCCGTGAATCGCTACCACCAGCGGACGAACCTAAAACCGCGCCAGCGGCAGTCCCAGCCGTCCCGCCCACGCCTGTTGTACCCGCCACATTGACTTCCCGCACACTTATTACTGTTGCGGATATGGTGCGATTAACCTGGCCGACGGAACCGACCGAATAGGTCTGCGGAGAAATGTTCGATGCGCACCCTACTAAGGACAATATCGTTGCCCCCAATATCATGAGCGTTTTCATTATTTTGCAGCTCCAAGCTTGGCGGGGAACATCGGCTTTTGCACATCAACTGTTTCCAGCGACTGCAAGAACTGGGTAATGTTGTTTTGTACTGCGCGATTGATAGACTCACGCATTCTGGCCAATCCTAAGCCGGACAAGCCGGAACCAAAAAAGTTAAAATCCGCATAGTCCATCGTTTGAGGCTACGTTGATCATGAAACTGCTGACTGAACGTTACCAATCTGACCT
>Ga0208863_1001892_pt1 | contig 11831 bp, 6 predicted proteins | sample RifOxyD3_FD_184040 | JGI IMG/M metagenome (GOLD analysis project Ga0208863, IMG submission 184040) | Soil microbial communities from Rifle, Colorado - Rifle Oxygen_injection D3 (SPAdes) | ecosystem: Environmental > Terrestrial > Deep subsurface > Rock core/Sediment | place: Rifle, Colorado...
TAATTTTTACAAGTGCCACGCCGTCTAATTATGAATTAAAACTCAGCGCACGGATTGCCGAACAGATTGCCCGTCCTACCGGGCTTATTGACCCTAAAATTTTTGTCCGTCCTGCCAAAGGACAAATGGATGATTTGAAGTCAGAGATAACAAAAACAATAGAACAGGGTGACAGAGTTTTAATAACAACCCTGACCAAGCGATTAGCCGAAACTTTATCTGAATACTTAACTCAAAGAGATGTTAAAACAAGATACCTGCATAGTGAAATTAATACGCTGGAACGAAGTAAACTGATTAAAGATTTACGTTTAGGTGTCTTTGATGTTCTTGTCGGAATCAATCTTTTGAGAGAAGGGCTTGATATTCCTGAAGTCGGACTGGTTGTTATTTTGGATGCTGACAAAGAAGGGTTTTTACGTAATGCTACCAGCCTGATTCAAACCATTGGAAGGGCTGCGCGTAATGTTAATTCAAAAGTTATTATGTATGCTGATAAAATGACTGATTCAATAAAATCAGCAATAGCAGAAACCCAACGTCGCCGTCAAATTCAGATTGCCTATAACGAAAAACATGGAATTATCCCTAAAAGCATTATTAAAGCAATAAGTGATGACATAATCATTGAATCGGAAGAAAAAGAGTATACTGCCAAAGATATAAATAAACAGATTATCCGTCTTGAAGAAGAAATGAAATCCGCAGTTGAAGTCCTTAATTTTGAAAAAGCAATTGAATTAAGGGATAAAATAAAAAAATACAGAAAGTTATTTAATTAATAAGCTGTAAACCCCAAAATAATCCGCTATAAAAATATTATTTTTACTGTCTATAATAATATCCTGTAAATGTTTATCTGTTGTTATATGTTTTGCCAGATTACCGGTGGGAGAAAAAATGGCAAGTTTACTTGTTTTATCCATATATAAAATATAAGTGAACCCATAATCCGAACGTATTATTTTTTTTATTGCAGGGAACCCGGATTTAGAAGATTCCAGAGCATCATAAAAATTGATTTTATCTAAGACTTCTATCTGTTCTTTACTGTTTAATAAAAGCCGGTACAAAACAAAGGTCGAACTTTTTTTGTCTCTTAGTTTAATATAGCCTTCACCTTTTTGATTAAATCCAATTATTTCAGCGTCTTTGGAATTAATTTTTTTTTGTTCTTCGGAAGGGAATAAAGTTAAAATTTCATCCATAATTTTCCATATTCTTAAAGGTGTATTATTTTTTGTAAATATTTCCATAAAACCTTCTCCGTATAATGATTTGCCTTTTGTAATTGCTAAAATTTTTTCATTATTATTATTTATTCCCATGCAAGGAATAATATTCCCTTCCCCCTCCTTTAATAAGGGGGGAGTTGAAAATAAAAATGGGGAATAATTTATTTCTCCTGAAGATGGAATCTCTAAAAATCGTATAAGATTTACGTCATTATATACTGTTTCGCCAATTATTATATTTTGTTCATTTGTATTAAATAAGCTCCAGGATTCTGTTTTACTTACTTTTTCTTTAAGTAGGTTTATTTCTTTTAGTATTTTAAAATCTTTCCACATAGAAATTGTATTTAAGCGTTGGTCAAAAATAATTATATTATCATCTTTATTAATACCTAAAAGTTTTATTACTGCGGGCTTTTTATCGACGTTTTGTCCTATATCATTTAAATAGTTACCTTCATTGTTAAAAACGGAAACTGTGCCGAAACTATTTGAAACAAAAAATTTTAATGATGAAATAGCAAATCTGCTCTCTAAATTACCGGTTACAGATTCATAAGTTATAAAATTTTCCCCCTCAATTTTACAAATATTAATACTGCTTACGTCAGTATTCTCAACAAGAGAGGTCATACTGACCAATAAGCCGGATGATGATGAAAAATTAATATCATTGATTATACGGTTCAAATCGGATTCCACGTATAAGCGAAAATTATTTTCTAATTGATGGGAAAGAGTATTTTTTAAAGATATTGTACTTTTAAATTCACCTTCATAAGAGTAAATCTGAATCTCTCCGGCTGCTTTTATTTTTTGCAAAAAATCAAGTGCAATATATCCGTAATTATTTTCTGATAGTTCAATTTTTACCCATTTATATTTACTTTCATCTTTGGATTCCACCTTTTCAGGCAAAACTTTTATAAAAGAGTCTGATTTAGCAGTTGCAATAATAGAAGCATCTGTCCCGGGGCTTGAACGTACATTTAAAATATCAGCTTTTACAATATAGGTATCATAAAAAGGAGTAGAGTCTAGAACATATATGTTTTTGTCAGCAACATCTATTGTTATTTTTTTTGGGTTCTTGCTTTGTGAAAGAAATATTAGTTTATTTAATTTACCTTCTTCGGTAAATAGTTTTACGGATTTTTCCTTAACATCAAGACAGTATATCTGCTTTGACCGGGTTTCATAAAAAACATCCTTTATTGAAGATATACCTTCTTTTATTATATCTTTTTTAACTTTACCGTCTTCGCTATATTGACTTAATATATTTTGAGCAGAAGCGTTTGTATAAATGTTCTCTTTATCTATGCTTAAAACAATATCATTTAACTGGCTTTTATCTTTAACCCATGAATAAGTGATTGGAATATTTTGTATAAATTGCCCGTCAAAAGTGAATTTTAATAAATTATACGGATATACTGAATCCAAAACATAAAGAAAATCGTTGTTTGCATAGACTAATCCTGCTTTTATTAAAACACCATCCCCTTTTTCTTCTCCGATAACCTTTACAAGCTCAAAATTCAAATTTTCCGGTGTATTATAATTTAATTTTTCTTTTTTTATCCATCCATGCTTTTTATCAGAAGTAGACAAAAAAAGCCATTTATCATCTAAACTTGTCCCTCTAATTTCCACATTTGCCTCTTTTTGTAATGTAGTAACAAATTCTGCTCCGTCTTTTGGTTCTTTTAGTATTTCAGCAACAGGAGTTATAATTGTTCCCTGTAAAATTAAGGGTTTATTTGCAGGAGAAGCATACATGCGTTCCGTTGAAAAAGAAAAGAATAAGAATATAAGGATAAAAAAAAGACATTTTCTGAATATTATGTCATTCTGAACTCGTTTCAGAATCTCAATTTTAGATCCTGAAATAAATTCAGGATATGTCAACCATTTTTTGAGAAGATGCAAAATAGGCATAAATCGAACCTGTTGCATATTCCTCAGTTTAAATTGTATTTTTAAAACTACCATACTTTCATTATAACATTTTAATATGTTTTTATATTTACATTTAGTATATTTAATAATATAATACTATATTACGTTAAAATAGTATTATTCTAATAATATAAAGTAATTTTATTCTAGAAATAAATAACATGAACAAATTATTCAATAAAAATAGTCTACAAACCATTTTTACACATTTTATGGGGCATAGCCCTACATGGTATAAAATAGTAATTCTTGGATTACTTATTTTCAATCCTATTTGCCTTTTAATATTAGGTAATTATATTACTGGCTGGATTATTGTAATGGAATTTATTTTTACTCTTGCCTTTTCATTAAAATGCTATCCTCTGCTGCCCGGGGGATTACTTGCTATTGAATTAGTCTTTATGGGCATGGTAAGTCCTGGTACTGTTTATAAAGAAGTTGCTTACAACCTTGAAGTCATCCTTCTCCTGATATTTATGGTTGCCGGTATTTATTTTATGAAAGATTTTTTATCATGGTTTTTTACAAAAATATTATTCATAAGTAAATCCAAAATTGTTCTTTCTCTTTTGTTTTGTTTTTTCGGGGCATTTTTATCAGCATGGCTGGATGCATTGACTGTTACTGCTGTTATGATAACTGTGTGTTTAAGTTTTTATGAAACTTATACAAGCGCTTCTTATGATGAGCGTGTGCCTGGAGATTATACAGAAGAAGAACAAAAAGAGATGGGAAAGGAAGATTTAAAAAAATTTGATGGATATTTGTGTAATTTATTAATGCATGGAGCAGTGGGCACGGCTTTAGGAGGCGTTTCGACCATTGTCGGAGAACCCCAGAATATTTTAATCGGAACATTAATGGGCTGGAATTTTATCGAATTCTTTAATATGATGGCACATATTTCCATTCCTGTTTTTTTGGCAGGATTGCTGACTGTCATTGTTGTTGAAAAATTTAAACTTTTCGGATATGGGTGCCAGCTTCCTGATAGAGTAAGAAACATTTTAAAACAAAACGCCAAAGAACATAAAGATAATATGGATGCAGGAGATTATTTTAAAATTTTGACACAAGGACTTACTTTTATATGGCTTATTATTGCGCTTGCCTTACATTTAGCAGCAGTAGGGTTGGTAGGATTATCCGTTATTATTATACTTACAACAGTCAATGGTAAAAGTGAAGAACATCAGATAGGCAAAGCATTTCAGGAAGCACTTCCTTTTACGGCATTATTAGTTGTATTTTTTGCTATTGTGGGAATGATCCATACTAATAATTTGTTCAAACCGATTATTGATGCTGCTTTGGCAAAACCCGGAGAACAACAGATATACACTTTTTTCATAGCCTCCGGACTTTTATCAGCTATCAGTGATAATGTATTTGTTGCAACTATTTATATCAAAGAAGCAATGGCTGCTTTTCAGAATAATTTAATTGATTTACACCAGCTTAATCTACTCGCAATTGCAATTAATGCCGGGACAAATATTCCGTCAGTTGCAACCCCTAACGGGCAGGCAGCCTTTTTATTCCTTTTAACAAGCGCAATAGCCAGTCGTATCAGGTTATCCTATATCAGAATGTTTAAACTGGCAATTCCATATACGATTATTTTAAGCATTACGGCATTTATATTTTTAACAATTAACTGGTACCCGCATTCCGAACCGCACAGTAAACCAGCGGTAACAGGACAAACAAGCGGTTCTCACTAGCTTAAAAATTTAATGACTTTTTTAAAATCACTATCTTTAGCTGACAGTATGACGCTTGTTTCGGCAAAAACTTTAGTCTGTCCTTTTGCTACCTGAATATTGTCATCATCAGGTTTTGGTACACCTATAAACATACAATTTTTCGGAAATTGAGGCATTTGAGCTATTTCTTCTATGGTTTTGCCTGCTATAATGGAATTTGACGAAATAAAAATCTCAAAGATATTAAAATCCCCCTTACTGATTTTCATAAAGCTTTTTATGTTAGGATATTCAATCGCAGTAACGAATTGACTTGTTAATGTTTCGACCGTATCAAAAATGAGTGTCGCACCTGCTAATTTATAAGGTTCTTCAAAATCTTTATCCCTCATTCTTACTAAACGATTAGAAACATTATAATGTTTGGTTAATAAAATAAACGCTAAATTATCAGCATCTGTTCTTAGCATTGCTATGGCAACATCTGCTTTTTGTATTCCGGCAGAGATTAAAATTTTTGTATTTGTTGCATTGCCACATACTGTAATTGCCCCGTGTTCGGTATAAGCAAACTCGCAGACATCATTGGCTTTATCTATAATTACTACATCATGGCCGTTTTTTATCAATTTTTCCATTAAATTCATGCCCATTAATCCGCCACCTGCAATTACAATGTACATACTTATTACTCCTCTTGGTCTCTAATATTTTTTATGATTTTTTCGTTAAGTTCTTCTATATATTTCTCTCCTGTATAATCAGAAATAATTTTTTGTTTCATTGCATTAATAATGGCAGTTTTTTCAACCAAATATAAACGTTGTTGAAGTTTAATTAAAATTTTTTCACAATATTCACTATAAAGAACACTGAATTCTCTTAAAGCTTTTTCTGAATTAGCAATTATTACCTGATATCGTGATTTTAATTGTTCATAAGAAAATTTTGAAATAATGCCTGCTTTATAAATTATTTCAAGATTTTCCTGAGCAGAACGTGATGCTAAAATTTTTGCCTGATTTTCCTCGAATAAAACTTGAAATGGGAGTTTTGTTATTAAATTCATCCATTTAATAAATGGTTTTAATAATAATCCTTGAATTAATAAAGAAATAAATACTACTCCAAAAAGTATTGAAATAAAATATTCCCGATTGCTTATGCTTAATGGTAGCCCGATTGCCAAAGCCATTGTAAGAGAACCTTTTATATTAGCTATAATAAAAATATGCTGCCATTTAAATGGGATTTTTTCTTTTTCAAAAAAATTAAGTATAAAAAAACTTGGATAGATTAATATAATACGTGTAATATTAAATGCCACAAAAGCATAAATTATATCCGGTATATAACGTATAATGTTAGAAAAATTAATACTTAAACCAATTAAAATGAAAATAATCGAATTAACTAAAAAACCGGCATATTCCCAAAAAGAACCAATGGCAAGCTGACTTGTCGGAGATAACTCTTTTTGCCAGTTATAATTGCCTATAACAAGTCCTGCGGTGACAACTGCAATAATACCGGAAATATGGAGTTCTTCGGCAATAAAGAATGTCCCGATTGCAACAGTTGTAGTAAGAACAATTTCTATTAAATGGTCTTTTATCTTGGTAAGCACAAAAGATGCCAGATAACCAACGGCGAATCCGACAATAAGACCACCGATACTAACTATGACAACCTGACTTATACTATTAATCAAGTTAAACTTTTGAGATATTACAATGCCTAAAAAAAGCCTGAATAAAACTATTGCAGTTCCATCATTAAAAAGACTTTCTCCTTCTATAATAGTAGATAAACGGACAGGAACTTTTACATCTTTGAAGACCGCAAGAACAGATACCGTATCGGTAATAGTAAGCATTGAGCCTAATAGTAATGCAATAGGCCAATTTAAATGAAGAAAATATACAAGTATGCTTCCTGTAACAAAAGCTGAAATTATAACTCCGGGCAAAGATAAAAATATAATAGGTTTTATGTTCTCTTTTAAATGTGAAATATTGGTATTTATAGCTGATTCAAATAATAAAATGGGAAGAAATAAATTTAAAACAATATCGGAATTTAATGTTGTTTTTGGTAAAATTCCAAATAAACTAATAAACAGACCTGCTATGACCAATGCCGTAGAATACGGGAATTTTAACTTTTTAGCCAGAATAGCTACAACAGTAGCTGACAGTAACAATGTAACTAAAATTAATATCTGTTCATACATTTATTTGTCCTTAAAACGTTATTTGTATTTGGAATCCGGTGGAATATCTTCCTTACAAAATTTACAGACAACAGTTTTTCGTATTTTACTCGTCGGAATAATCTGCCCTTTTTTACATTTTGGACATGTCCGTTTAAGGTTAAAAATAGTGCTAATTGCCGGAAATAATATTCTTTTCATTAATAACTCTCTTTTTATTTTGCGAAATGTTTATTCATATAGTATAATATTTAAATTATATCACAGGTGGTATGAATGGAGGTTGTAATGAATAACAGATTAGTTATTATATCAAACAGATTACCTGTTACAGTATTTAAACATTCAGGTAAAATTAAGGTAAAAGAAAGTTCAGGAGGTTTGGTAACCGCTTTAACTTCTTATCTGGATTATACCAAAACGGATTATATCTGGATAGGATGGCCAGGAGATTCTTTTAAACCATCAGAGCATAATAATATAAGAAAAAAACTTTTATCTGATTATAAATGTTTTCCTGTGTTTTTATCCGATGAAGAGGTAAATGATTTTTATTATGGTTTTTGCAATAAGACCCTATGGCCCTTATTTCATTATTTTCCTTTGTTAACTACTTATAATGAAAAACAATGGCAAAATTATACTGATATAAATAAAAAATTTTGTGATTCTATTCTTAATGTAATTAAACCCGATGATATAATATGGGTTCATGATTATCATCTTATGTTGCTCCCCAATATGATAAGGGATAATATGCCTGATGCCAGGATCGGTTTCTTTTTGCATATACCTTTCCCCTCATTCGAAATTTTCAGGTTGTTACCCAGAAAATGGGGCAGGGAAATATTAGATGGTTTACTTGGAGCTGACCTTGTCGGGTTTCATATTCATGATTATACATATCATTTTTTAAGGTGTATTCTTAGAATCTTAGGATATGATAATAATTTGGGCAATATACTTTTGGAAGATAGAATTTTAAAGGCTGATACATTTCCGATAGGGATTGATTTTAATAAATTTTATGACGCGGCGAACAGTGAAAAAGTAAAGGAAGAAAAAGAAAAGCTTTCCCAAACCATTGCCGGTTATAAGGTAATATTTTCCGCTGACAGGCTGGATTATACCAAAGGAGTAATTAATCGGCTTGAAGGATTTGAAACTTTTTTGGAAAAAAATAAAGAATGGCATGATAAAGTAATTTTTCATTTACTGATAGTTCCTTCAAGAACCAAAGTTGACCAGTACCAGAAGATGAAAAGACAAATTGATGAAAGTATAGGAAGAATAAACGGTAAGTTCGGAAATATTCACTGGACACCGATACATTATGAGTATAAGTTTGTCCCTTTTGAAACATTGATTGCTTATTATAGTAATAGTGACGCAGGTTTAATAACACCTTTACGGGATGGGATGAATCTTGTTGCCAAAGAATATATTGCATCCAACCCGGATAAGAAAGGTGTTTTAATCTTAAGTGAAATGGCAGGGGCAGCAAGTGAGCTTGGGGAGGCTATTATTATTAATCCCTATCATAAAGAAGAAATTGCAGAGTCAATTAAAGAAGCTCTGGAAATGCCTTTGGATGAACAACTAAGGCGCAATAAAATCATGCAGGAAAGATTGAAAAGATACAATGTCATAACATGGTCAACAGATTTTATAAATGAGTTAATTGATATAAACAAAAACCAGAAAAGTTTTATTGCAAAGATACTTGATGTTAAACTAAAAAATAAACTGTTTGAAGCTTATAAAGCAGCTCAAAACAGGGTTATATTCCTTGATTATGACGGCACACTTATCGGATTTTCCAAAAACCCGCAGGCAGTTATACCGGGGCCGGAACTCATCGATATTTTACATAATCTGGCAAAAGAGGAAAAAAATACTGTGGTAATTGCAACTGGCAGGGATAAAGACACACTTGATAACTGGCTGGGCAATTTAAATCTTAATTTTATTGCTGAACACGGTTGCCGGATTAAATATAACCATACAAACGAATGGCAAAAAATAAAGCCGTTAAATACGGAATGGATGTTGAAGATAATTCCTGTACTTACAACGTTTTGTGACAGATTGCCCGGCTCATTTATTGAACAAAAAGAATTCTCCGTAGTATGGCATTATAGAAAATGTGACCCGGATTTAAGTTCTATCCGTGTAAAAGAGGCTACCGATTATCTAATAAATATAACTGCAAACTTAGACTTACAGGTTTTACAGGGAAGTAAAATCGTAGAAATAAGAAACGCAGGAATCAATAAAGGGATAGGCGCCAGGTATTGGCTGCAGGATAAACAGTATGATTTTATAATGGCTGTAGGCGATGACTTTACTGATGAAGATTTGTTTAAAGTATTACCGGATAATAATAATACTTATTCGATAAAGGTCGGATTACAGGCATCGTATGCAAAATATAATCTGAAAAATTATAAAGAAATATTGGATTTGCTTAAAAAGATGACAATGCTGTAAAAAGGTTTTAACTATGACTGATTCAGAATGGTACAAAGATGCGATAATATACGAACTGCATATAAAGGCTTTTTATGATACGACAAACAATGGAATAGGTAATTTTTTAGGCCTTACAGCCAAACTTGACTACTTAAAAGAATTAGGAATCAATACATTATGGCTTTTACCATTTTACCCTTCTCCACTTAAAGATGACGGATACGATATTTCGGATTATTATAATATAAATCCTAATTACGGGACTTTAAAAGACTTTAAAACATTTTTAAGAAAAGCACATAATCGTGGAATTAAAGTTATAACGGAACTCGTTTTAAACCATACATCAGACCAGCATCAATGGTTTCAAAAAGCAAGAAAATTTAAAACTTCGACATACAGGGATTTTTATGTTTGGAGTGATACCCCTGCAAAATATAAAGAAGCACGTATTATATTCAAAGATTTTGAAACATCGAATTGGACATGGGATAATGTTGCAAAAGCTTATTTCTGGCATAGATTTTATAGTCATCAGCCTGATTTAAACTATGATAATCCGGGTGTAAAGAAAGCAATGTTACATGTTATTGACTTCTGGTTGAAAATGGGAGTTGACGGATTAAGGCTTGATGCCGTGCCTTATCTGTTTCAAAGAGAAGGTACCAATTGTGAAAATTTATCGGAGACCCATAATTTTTTAAAAGAACTTAGAAACCATATAGACACAAAATTTAAAGATAAAATGCTACTTTCCGAAGCGAATCAATGGGCCGAAGATGCTGTGGAATATTTTGGCAATTCAGATGAATGTCATATGGCATTTAATTTTCCTTTAATGCCCAGAATGTTTATGGCAATTCAGATGGAAGACAGATTTCCCATAATCGATATTTTTGAACAGACCCCGCCAATTCCTGAATCATGCCAATGGGCTTTGTTTTTACGAAACCACGATGAACTGACTTTGGAAATGGTAACAGATGAAGAACGGGATTACATGTACAGGGTATATGCCAAAAATCCTCAGGCTAGAATTAACCTTGGAATAAGACGCAGATTAGCGCCATTACTTGGTAATGACAGAAAAAAAATTGAACTTATGAATATATTGCTCTTTTCTTTACCCGGAAGTCCTATTATATATTATGGGGATGAAATAGGAATGGGCGATAATTACTATCTTGGAGACAGAAATGGTGTCAGAACGCCAATGCAATGGAGTTTTGATAAAAATGCAGGTTTTTCCAAAGCTTCACCCCAGGAATTATATTTACCTATAATAATCGAACCTGAATACCATTATGAGGCAGTTAATGTGGAAAATCAGGAAGAACATAAGTCATCTCTTTTATCCTGGATGAAAAAAATAATATCAGTCAGAAAAAAATATAAAGTCTTTGGACGGGGGAATATAGAATTTTTAAGAACTAATAATACAAAAACTTTATCATTTATAAGAAAATATGAAGATGAAACAATTTTGGTTGTAGCTAATCTATCCGGTTCATATCAGTATGTGGAATTAGACCTTCCCGATTACGCAGATTACATCCCCATAGATATATTCAGCCAGCAGCCATTTCCTGCCATAAGTATAAATGAATATGTAATAACTCTGATATTTGCGAAATACAAATAGATTTTAGCCTTGTTGATTTCTGGTCAAAAAAGAATATAGATGTATTTCTTGAACACCTTCCCAGGTACTTACAAAGAAGCAAATGGTTTAATAAAGAATTAAATAATATACAAAGTATTGAATTATTGGAGAATATACCTCTTAATGCTAAAAACATATCAACTTTAATGATGATACAAATAAACTATTTAGAAGACCAAAATGATATTTATCTTATACCCATATCTCTAACTTTAAAATACAGTGAAAAAGGTGAACAAATCAGAAAAAATTATTCTGATGCCATAATCTGTACCTTAAAAAGTATAGAAGGGGAATATATTATTTTTTATGGTACTGCAGATGAAGAATTTAGACAGGATTTATTTAAATTATTCACCAAAAAGAAAATAATAAAATGTAAAAATGGAGATATAGTAATAAGTCTTAATAAATCTGCAAAAAAGTTGATTAAAGGACAACCAGAACTAAATACAAAATTATTTAAAGCCACATATACAAATGTATCTATAAATTATGAAAATAAAGTATTTTTAAAATTATATAGAAAACTTGAAGATGGGATAAATCCTGAAGCCGAACTACTAAAAGTTTTCATT
>Ga0208863_1001893_pt1 | contig 11829 bp, 17 predicted proteins | sample RifOxyD3_FD_184040 | JGI IMG/M metagenome (GOLD analysis project Ga0208863, IMG submission 184040) | Soil microbial communities from Rifle, Colorado - Rifle Oxygen_injection D3 (SPAdes) | ecosystem: Environmental > Terrestrial > Deep subsurface > Rock core/Sediment | place: Rifle, Colorado...
CCGGTGCTGGCCGGAACCGGCTCAAACAGCACTTCTGAATCCATCGAGTTGACCCGCGCCGCCAAGGAGGCCGGGGCGGATGGCGCCCTGATGATCACCCCCTACTACAACAAGCCATCACAAGAGGGGCTTTATCAGCATTTCAAGGCCGTGGCCGAGGCAGTGGATATTCCCATCATTCTTTACAACGTGCCCAGCCGGACCGCGGTGAACATGCTGCCCGAAACTGTGGCCCGCTGCGCTCAGATCGCCAATATCGTGGGGGTTAAGGAGGCTACCGCTGATCTCAATCAGATCAGCCAGGTTATTCGTTTGTGCCCCAAGGGTTTTGCGGTGATGTCCGGGGATGATTTTACCTCCATGCCCACGATGATGATTGGCGGCACGGGGGTCATCTCCGTAACCTCCAACGTGGCACCCAGAGACATGGCCGAGATGATGGACGCCGCCCTGGCAGGGGATATTGCCAAGGCACAAGAGCTGCACTACAAGCTGCTCCCGTTGATACAGGCGATGTTTATCGACACCAATCCGGTGCCGGCCAAGACGGCTCTGGCAATGATGGGCAAGATTAAATCCGGCCTGCCACGGCTGCCTCTGTACAAGATGAATGAGGCCAACGAGGAGAAGTTGAAGAAGGTTATTGTTGATTATGGGTTGATATAATTTTTACAGCTGAAAACTAATCAGTTGCTTGTTGGGTTAGGGAATCGTAACCCAACAAGCAAACGCAACTGTTAAAGGGATGTTGAGCGCAAGATATAATCAGAAAAGGTTAAACTGTATCGTATGAGAAGAGATCCCCATTGAAAACTATCCATAAAATAATACACGGTGATAGCAGGCAAATGAATCTTTTGCCTGATAAATCGGTTCATCTGGTCATTACTTCTCCCCCATACTGGCAGTTGAAAGACTATGGCACAGAAAATCAGATCGGTTTTCATGAAAGTTATGAAAGTTATATCAACAACCTAAATCTTGTATGGGAAGAGAGCTACAGGGTCTTACATCCAGGCTGTCGGCTGTGCATAAATATCGGAGACCAGTTTGCCCGCTCAGTTTATTACGGTCGGTATAAAGTAATTCCAATCAGAACAGAAATAATCAAATTTTGCGAAACCATAGGTTTTGACTATATGGGCGCGGTTATTTGGCAAAAAGTTACCACCTGCAATACCACAGGCGGCGCCACTATAATGGGTAGCTTCCCTTATCCCCGAAACGGCATTTTGAAGCTTGATTATGAATTTATTCTGCTTTTCAAAAAACAGGGCGTTGCGCCAGCGCCGACCAAGGAACAAAAAGCACTTTCGATAATGACTAAAGACGAATGGAATACTTATTTCTCAGGGCACTGGTATTTTGCCGGGGCAAAGCAAGACGGTCACATTGCTATGTTTCCAAAAGAATTGCCGGCGCGTCTGATAAAAATGTTCTCGTTCGTCGGCGAAACGGTTTTTGACCCATTTCTCGGCAGTGGGACAACTGCACTCGCTGCCCGTAATTTAGGCCGCAATTCAGCCGGCTATGAAATCAATCCGGACTTTATTTCAATAATTAAAAATAAGTTGAATTGTTGCCAATCTGACCTTGCAGCCACAGAATATGTGTTTCAAGAAGATACTGTTAAAACCGACTTGAATAAAAAAATTGCAAAACTGCCATATATTTTCCAAGATCCTCATAAACTCGACAAGAAGGTTGATCTTAAAAAACTTCAATTCGGTTCAAAAATTGATAAAAACAGCGGTGAGAGAGAAATATATTATTCTGTTAAAGAAGTAATTAGCGCTGAACTGGTAAGGCTGAACAACGATTTAGTTGTCCGTCTTATAGGGGTAAAGCAAAAAGAGGCCGCGAATGGGCAAGCAATCAGATATTTGATTGAAAAAACGAGGGGCCAAAAAGTATTTATGAAATTTGACAGTCAGAAGTATGATGATACGAATAACCTGTTCTGCTACCTCTATCTTAGTAATAAGACTTTTATAAATGCCCATATAATCAAGGAAGGATTAGCCGCCGTAGATGTGTCTTCTGATTTTAAATACAGAGACAAATTCTTAAACCTGCAGAGGCATTAAATGGCTAAAGAGTGGATTCTGAACAGCGCAATGAACCGTTTTCAGCTAAATTTCAAGCGGAATGTTGGCGCGACTTCTGAAAGCATAAGGCAATGTGTGCCAAAAACGCTTGCTGAATGGAAAAAATACTATCTAAACAATGTGCGATCCAGAGAGCACATTGAAGCCCTTGGTAAAAAGCTCTATATTAAAATTACTGAAGTCATCCAGGCTGAGGTTGAAGAAATTACGGAGCAGGATTGTATTGATTATATGTTGCAACTCGTTATTGACCGGACCTTTGACGGTTATATGACAGAAATCAAAACCGTTTATGGACAATTGGAAAAAGCACTCGACGTTAAAATAAAACCAGCGCCTGACGAATGGGACAGGCTTTTCAATGTCGATTTTTTCATTAAAGTCAAAGATCAGCATATTGGAATACAGATAAAGCCGGTGAATCAGGGGATCCAATTGCCCCAAATATTCAAGGAAAAGGATTTACAAAGCAAGACACATGAGAAATTTACCCAGCAATACGGTGGTAAAGTCTTTTACATTTTTTCGGCTAAAGTTGGCGAAAAAAAGGAAATTAGCAACAAAGAAGTAATTGATGAAATAAGGCAAGAAATCGAACGGCTGAAGAAATAAAGTGTCCAACGGATAGTCCGACACGCAGAGCAAGCATCTTGTATTGAATTTTTTAGTCATTAAGGAGAACATCATGATCGATGTTATTGTCGCCGGGGCCGCAGGCAGGATGGGCCGCCGGATCAGTTATATGGTGCAGCAGCAGGAAGGTCTGAATCTGGCCGCTGGGTTTGAGCGGGCAGATAGCCCTGAGCTTGGCAAGGATCTTGGCGAACTGGCTGGGGGCAGCGCCATCGGCGTTAAGGTGGCGGACAGCTTTGAGGCGGTTGCGGCTCAGGGCGAGGTGGTGATTGACTTCACCTTTCATGAGGCCACCATGGCCCTGGCCCGTAAGGCGGCTCTGGCGAAAAAGGCCATGGTCATCGGTACTACGGGCCTGACGGCGGACAACCTGGCCGAACTTAAGGAACTGGCTCGCAATTTCCCCTGTGTCCAGTCTCCCAACATGGCGGTGGGCGTTAATGTTCTGTTTAAGATCGCCCGTAAAATGGCCGCTCTGCTGGGCGATGCCTACGATATTGAGATCGTTGAGGCCCACCACCGGATGAAAAAGGACGCGCCCAGCGGCACGGCTCTGAAACTGGGAGAAATGGTGGCGGAAGGAGTGAACCGCAATCTGGCCGAGGTGGGGGTATATTCCCGCCACGGGATGATCGGTGAGCGCACCGATAAGGAAATCGGCATTCAGACCATCCGGGCAGGCGACATTGTGGGTGAGCACACCGTTTATTTTGCCGGAGCAGGGGAGAGGTTGGAACTCAGCCATCGAGCGCACAGCCGGGATAATTTTGCCAGGGGTGCGGCTCTTGCCGCCGCCTGGGTGGTGAATCAGCCCAATGGCCTCTACACCATGTTCGATGTGCTGGGCTTGCAGGATATATAGTTGCTGGAAAAATACCAGCAGGTCTTTATCGGACTGGGATCCAATCTCGGCGATGGGCAGGCCAACCTGCTGGCTGCCTGGCAGCGGTTAGGCGAGGTAGCGGGGGTCAGTCTGAACCGGCTGTCAAGCCCGTATAAGACAGAGCCGGTAGGCCTGAATACGGAATATTGGTTTACCAATGCCGTGGGTGAAATCACCACCAGTCTTGCTCCGACAGAGTTACTTACTGCCATGCTTGCCATCGAGACGGAGCTGGGCCGAAATCGCACGCTGACCAAGGACAGGCCCGTTGATCTTGACCTGCTCTATTATGGAGATCTGATTATTAACAGTCAAACGCTCATCGTCCCCCATCCGCAGATCGTCAATCGGCTTTTTGTGCTGGCACCGCTGGCGGAACTGGCGCCTGCGCATCTGCACCCGGTTCTTGGCCGGACAAGTTTTGCGCTCTGTAACAAACTCCGGGTGCAGACAGGGGTGGAGCGACAAGAATGGGCTGAACAGGGATATCGATGTTTAAGCTCTTAATTTACGCGGTTTTTCTCTATGTCATTTACCGCCTGCTGACCGGCAGCAGAAAAAAGAAGCCTGTCGGCTCCGGTAGTGGCGGGCAAGGCGCAGGCGAAATTTCTATCCATGATCAACTGGTGGAAGATCCGGTTTGTCATATCTATATTCCCAAAAGGCAGGCGATTGTGTTACATGATACGGATACGCCTGTATTTTTTTGTAGTGAACAATGCCGGAAGATATATTGTGACAGCCGTGAGATTAAGCTGAGCTGAGTAGCTTGCCTGCTCATAAGAAACTTAGGGGCCGTTAAGAAATAACCTATACTTTTTATCCATTCCTTTACGGCCCCTTATGCCGTTCATGAGACTAAAAAGTATGACTTTTTGAACAACGGCTTATACCCGAAGGGTGCAAATCGGCAGAAGAACGGTTGAACCGTTTTTCTGCCCGGACAAGGAGAGCATAGATGAAATTTTTTATTGATACCGCTAACCTCGAAGAAATCAAGAAAGCCGTGGATATGGGCATGGTGGATGGGGTCACCACCAACCCGTCGCTGATTGCCAGGGAGAACAAGCCTTTTATCGAGATCATCAAGGATATCTGCAAGATCGTGGATGGCCCTATCAGCGCCGAGGTGATCGCGCTTGATGCCGAAGGCATGGTGCGAGAGGGCCGCGAGCTTGCCGCCATCCATGAAAATATCGTGATTAAGATTCCCATGACCACTGAAGGGCTCAAGGCGGTAAAAAAACTTGCCGATGAGAAGATCAGGACTAATGTAACCCTGGTTTTCTCCGCCAGCCAGGCCTTGATGGCAGCTAAAGCCGGGGCCAGTTACGCAAGTCCCTTTGTTGGCCGGCTGGATGACATCTCCCAGAACGGCATGGATCTGATCAGTGATATCATGAACATTTATGATAATTACGGTTATGCCACCGAGGTGATTGTCGCCAGCATCCGCAATCCCATCCATGTGGTGGACGCAGCTCTGCTGGGCGCGCATATCGCCACGATCCCTTTTAAGGTTATCGCCCAGCTTGCCCGGCATCCGCTCACTGATCTCGGCATGGAACAATTTCTGGCCGATTGGGAAAAAAGAACAAAAGCGTAGTATGCTGTCTTAGAAGTCTGGATAGCGACGGCCTTGCTGGCGAATTTGCCTGGAGACCAACATATGGCATATATTAGAAAAGATTTTTGGCACCAGAGAGAAATGGCCGGGTGTATGCTGCTTGTGCTGGCCTGGCTGTTATTGTTGGCTCCGTCTCTCGCACAGGCGAAGATTTATACCTATGTTGATGAGCAGGGTACGGTGCATTTTACCAATGTACCCAATAATGATACCCGCTACCGGCCAGAGGTGATCCGGCCCCAGTTTCAGCGGGTCAGGTCGGCAAAGACCGGTGATCCGCGTCTCTATGAAGGGCATATCCGGAGGGCGGCCAGTCGGTATGCGATGGATCCCTTGTTGATTAAAGCGGTAATCAAGGCTGAATCAAATTTTGACAGTCGGGCTGTTTCTTCCCAGGGAGCCAAGGGGCTCATGCAGTTGATGCCAGACACCGCCGCTGATCTTAATGTCTGGAACCCTTTTGATCCTCAGGAAAACATCTTTGGCGGTACCAATTATCTGCGCCAGATGATGGCTCGTTTCGGCGGCAATCTAAGGCTGGCTCTGGCCGCCTATAATGCTGGCCCAGGCAGGGTTGAGGCTGCGCAGGGAATCCCGTTGATCCCGGAAACCCAGCAGTATGTGAGCAATGTTATCCAATATTACCGACAAATGACAGCCGCGGCGTCACCTGCTTCCCGCTGGCTGGGAGTGATCAATTAAGCCAATGCCGCCTCGACACGCGATCTTCACCATCCCCAATCTGCTCACCGGATACCGTTTTGCGGTGGCGCCGGTTCTTATGTTTTTCATCTATCCTCAGCCCAGCGTCGGGGTGAGCCTGGTAGCCTTTTTTCTTTTTCTGACCGGTGCCCTGACCGATCTTGCGGACGGCTATTACGCCCGCAAGCACAAGATTGAAACGGTTCTGGGCAAATTGATGGATCCGGTGGCCGACAAGGTGCTGGTTTGCGCTGCCCTGATCATGCTGATCCCTATGGGTCAAATCCCGGCCTGGCTGGTGTTCATTATTCTGTCCAGAGAGTTGGTGATCACCGGACTCCGTGGGGTGGCGGCCTCATCAGGCATCGTGGTCGCGGCCAGCGGCATGGGCAAGCTGAAAAGTATTATGCAATATACCGCACTCTGTATCCTGATTTTCCCTCTGGGTGTTGTGCCTATTCCTTTCTTGCACGAATTGGGCAAGGCTATCCTCTATGTTTCCGCGGTTATGACCGTCTGGTCGGGGGTGGATTATTTTTATCGGTTCCAGAAAATTTTTCTGGGATCAGGCTCGTAATACAAAGGGGCCGCGCCTTTAGGGGCCGTTAATAAATAGCCACTACATTTCAGATCATTTCGTTACGGCCCCTTATGCCGATCATGATCTTTAAATGTTATCGTTATTTTTAAACAACGGCTTAGAGCTTGACAGAGCTTGGGAAGGCTTCTATATTACTCGTCCTATGTTGCCACCATGGGCAACATGGCCATTCTGCCGGAGTGGTGAAACAGGTAGACGCACGGGACTCAAAATCCCGCGGGGGCAACCCCATGTCGGTTCGATTCCGACCTCCGGTACCAGTAGTAAAACCGGCACAGTCAGGGGAAGTCCATAAAGCCCGCCCCTGAAAAGGAAAGCGGGCTTTTTTGCGTCCAGGGCCGTCCGATAAAAACCGCTTGAATCCGGGTATTGTAACGGGTAGGATAACGGGTAAAGGCTTGCCGGTTTTTTTCTCTACCCGTTACGAGGTTCCGCTATATGCCAAAAACAGGTACTAACCTACTCACAGAACTGTCTATAAAGAACGCTAAGCCCAAAGATAAAGCCTATATGCTGCGCGACGGTGGCGGATTGTGGCTGGTGGTAGAGCCGACCGGCAGGAAGTGGTGGAAACTGCGGGTAGTGTTCGCCAAGAAAGAAAACTCGTTTTCCCTTGGCGAGTACCCTGCTTTATCTCTCGCTGAATCCAGAGAGAAGCGAGACGCTATCCGCAAGCAGGCGGCGGCGGGTATTGATCCTGGTGCCGCTCGTAAGGTAGAGAAGGCCACACAATCAGGAGAAGGAAGCTTTGAGGCCGTGGCCCGTGAATGGCATACCCGGTTTAAGCCGAAATGGTCAGAGGTTCACGCATCGGCAATCATTACCCGCCTTGAAAGAGACGTTTTCCCTTATATCGGGATAAGAGCTATTAGCGAGATCACCCCGCCGGAGGTGCTGGCAGTCCTGCGGCGCATCGAATCGCGTACTTTGGAAACAGCACACCGGGTCAAGATTGCCTGCGGTCAGGTGTTCCGGTATGCCGTGGCCACCGGACATGCCACCAGCGATCCAATAAGCGCATTGCGCGGCGCACTCCCCCCGGTTCAGGGCAAGCACATGGCCGCCCCTACCGATCCAAAGGCTGTTGCCCCTTTGCTCCGAATGCTGAACGGGTATCAAGGCTCTTTCGTGGTGGCCTGCGCTCTTCGTCTTGCTCCTTTGGTTTTTGTCCGGCCCGGTGAGTTGCGCCAGGCGGAATGGATAGGCGTTGATCTGGATAAAGACGAGTGGCGTTATCTTGTTCCTAAGACCAAGACAGAACACCTTGTGCCTCTTTCCCGTCAGTCCGTGGCGATCCTGCGCGAACTGCACCAGCTTACCGGCACCGGGCGGTATTTGTTCCCCTCTTCCCGCTCTGCTTCCCGCCCGATGAGCAACAACACTGTTAATGCGGCCATGCGGCGCATGGGGATCAACACACAAAACGAACTTACCGGGCATGGTTTTAGGGCAATGGCCCGCACCATCCTTGACGAGGTGCTGGGCTTCCGGCCCGATTTCATAGAACACCAGTTGGCCCATGCCGTGCGCGATCCGTTGGGAAGGGCATACAATCGAACGGCGCACCTTCCAGAACGAAAGAAAATGATGCAGGTATGGGCGGATTATTTGGACATGCTGGTGGCGAGTGAAGAAAACAAGATCGTGCCGATACGGGCGGCGAGGTAAATACAGCATTTCCCCTTTTAACTGTCCGTTACCATCATCATGTTTTTTGCGGTTACAGCGGTTACAGCGGTTACACCTTACAGCCACAAGGCTTTGCGCTGTAACCGCACAAAAAAACAAGCGGTTACAGCGGTTACACCCTACGGCCACAAGGCTTTGCGCTTGTAACCGCACAAGAAAACCGGCGGTTACAGCGGTTACAAACGGTTACAATTTCGTTTGTCCTCTTGACTTTGCACTAAAAAAAGGTACATATAAAATATGCAATGGACGGTGACTTATAGTCGTAAGGCAACAAAACAGCGTTTACGGTTGCCTGTACGAATACAGGCAATCCTTGACGCCTTGACTGTTGACATCCAGACCACCGGCCCAACGCGCGGCAACTGGCCCAACTATGCAAAACTGGCCGATGGGCGGCATCATTGCCACTTGAAAAAAGGGAAACCAACCTATGTCGCTGTCTGGAAAGAATGTGGCGACGAAATACGACTTGTGGAGTTCACCTATGCTGGTACACACGAAAAAGCCCCATACTGAAACCATCCGCTTCACCGGCCCGGCGGCGGCTATTGACCGCCTGCGTGAACTGGCCCGCGCCGCTGGCTTTGCAGAAAGCGACACCATACCCGCAGTGGAAATAAACCCGGCCTTGGCCACTAACCCCGGCGGCGTGTACCTGAAAGGCATCCGCTACCGTGACAATATCACCCAGGAGCAGCTTGCCGAAATGACCGGCATTCACCGGCGGCATATTTCTGAAATGGAGAACGGCAGACGGCCCATTGGCAAGGAAAACGCTAAGAAACTGGCCCGCGTCCTGGAGTGTGACTACCGTTCTTTTCTCTAAATATCGTTATCATCATCATGTTTTTGTTTTCAGTTTCAGACCGGATAGAATGGCCACTCGAAAAGCCGCTACCCTGGCGGCCTTCCGGTCTGAATATTTCACCATACAGGGGCAGCCTTAGGGAGGTTGTGGAAAATGAAAGAGCTTCAACCATGGGAAGTATTAAAACTTGCTGATGCTTCCGTAGATTCTGGAAAAACAATAAATAGCTTTATCAGAATGGGAGCAAGTGGGCACCTGCCTTTGTGGTTTTGGCTTGAAAACTTCAAGCTGAAAGATAATCCTTTACCTGCGCCAAAGATTGGTCTTGTGCCGCCGGAAGTGCTTGCCCTTCTGCTTGTACCACCAGGAGACAAAAAAGGTGCTTGCACCCCTTATTTGCTTGCGCGGGATGGTTCGCGGTTAGAGCTGCCCCTGTGCCAGCCACAACGCCCCCGGATTATTTCTCACGGCGTGTCATTTGATCCTGGATGGAAGGAAACCGTAAATGGTTCGGTAAAAATTGGCATTGATCCGAAACCGAAACCGGCAGTACCACAATATTTCATTATCCGGCCCGACAAGCTTTATCTTCTGACGGATGACTTGGCGCGGATCATGGGTAAGACCAAAACCATGCCGGATGAAGTACCCAGAGAAATAAGTGAAGAGAAAGATACCCCAAAAAAAGGTGGGTGTCCGCCGTTCCCTTTCCATGATGCCGTCTGTAAACTATACTGGCACCTTTACGAAATAGACAAAAATCATGCCTTGATCCGCCGCGGCGAGCGAGTGCTATTTGCTGAAGAGCTTGTAAAGCTGGCAGATGATAATTCAAAGGTAATAAAGACAAACACGGTCATTACAAAGTACCTTGCGGAACGAATTGAACCCGGCCTTGTCACAAAAAACGGGGTTAAATATATACGAACCAAGGAAAATGCCGATTATAACGGAAAGCCCTTTCCACCACGCAATTACACACTGAAAGCCCTATCAAACACTATTTCTTATTGCCGAAACAACCCCCCCTCCTTCCCCTGAAGTTTTCTGATTTTTTCTGAAAACTCCCTCATTTTTTGTCCCGAAAACCCTGTTCCGAAAACCGTAAACCCCACCTTTCGGAACATGCATATGTTTTACTCCTGCCATGAACAAGCGGATTTCTCAAACTCTCAGAGAATCCAGGGCAACCCCGCCCAACAAAATGGCATAAGGAGTAAAACACATGAACACTGAACACGCCGCAGTACAGAAACCCCGTTTCATCCGCAAGACAGAAGTTTGCCACCGAACGGGCTTTGGCAACTCAGTCCTTTACAAAATGATTCAAGAGCGAAAATTTCCGGCCCCTATTCACCCCCACGGCACCAGGTCAGCCTTCTGGGAAGAAGCTGCTGTTGACAGATGGCTTTCTGACCGTTTGGCCGAAGCTGGTCAGCAGGTGGCGGCATGAGCAAAGATGACGTGGCATCTAATTGTTTTTCTAATCCAGTCACGGCAACCCCGGCCTCGCTCATGGATCAAGCCCCTGATACTGTGGCGTGGTATCTCAAGGGAGCTGTTGTAAAGATCGACGCCACTTTTGGCAAAGGGTACGCTAAGGATCATCCTGACCTTGTTGGCCCATTCATCCAAGCATGTGCTCAAGACTATCATACGGCCTTTATAGGGCAAATCCTGCAAGAGGGCTTTACGGCGATTGCCGTTATTCTTAACGCCATGCACCAGGAGGGCCAGCCACTATGAGCAAGAAACCCGGCCTTACCCTTAACCAGCATGACGCCATAGGCCTTAAACTGCAAACCATGCGGGATGATCTTGGTTTACTGGCGTGTGTTTTAGATGTTGCATACCCCCGGAAACCAAGTGCGGCCCATGATCTTGCCGGTCAGGCGCAAGCGATTATTGACCGGTTGCGCGGAAAACTGGATGAAAAAGTATTCCAGCAACATTGGGATTTTAAACGTGACCTCCTGACTGGTATCGAGAGAGACAAAGAATTACGCCGCCTTTTCGTGCTGTATAAACGCTCAGGCCGTGAGGATTACCAGCCAGCAGAAGCCAGGAACCACCTTTGGCAAGATGTTCTTGAGGCCCGCCACCGAAACACTCAACCTTTGGCGGTCTCGAAATGAAAAATTCTACCGTACTCGAAGAAAGACAATTATTCTCGCGGTGGTGGAAAAAGTTGACACCTACACAACGCCAAGCGCAAATTGCTCAAGCCGAAGCCGAAGCAGAAATACGGGAATTTAAGGCGGCCCGTCATCAACACCAGCAGGCGGCCGCCAGTAATGACTAACACCTCCCTTTGCCGCAATAATTTCTTGACCAACCAGGCACCGGTCTGTAATGTGGTGGCATCTAAACGACCATGGCGGCTGCCAGACGCCTTAAACCTGGCTTACCCACCACATCATCACCAAAAATCTATTTCCTCAATGAGTTGCTCCGAGTCCGTGAGGCCGGAGACCGCCATGGTCGGCGGAGATACAACTCATTGGGGATTTTTATTCGAGGTGAACACATGAACAACCCCACCAGCAGTTCCAGCTACGACCCCATTGCAAGCCTCTCCTTTATCCGCAAAGAAAAAGCGGGCTTTAACTATTGGTCTGTTGACGCCTCAAGCCTTGATTACTGCCAACAGTGCCAGTTAGGGGCTCCTCGCTGTTTCAAGTGGGTAATGGTATGACAATGGTTCATCCCACTCTGGAGGTTTAATCGTTTGAATTCTGAATCATTGTTCGCCGTGGCCCTTGGTATCACTCCTCC
>Ga0208863_1001894_pt1 | contig 11826 bp, 15 predicted proteins | sample RifOxyD3_FD_184040 | JGI IMG/M metagenome (GOLD analysis project Ga0208863, IMG submission 184040) | Soil microbial communities from Rifle, Colorado - Rifle Oxygen_injection D3 (SPAdes) | ecosystem: Environmental > Terrestrial > Deep subsurface > Rock core/Sediment | place: Rifle, Colorado...
GACCACGAAAAAAGCCTACGGTTTCAAAAGCTTTGAAGTCATAAAGCTGGCGTTATATCATACACTTGGCGATTTACCTGAACCGGAAGTCACCCACAGATTCTGCGGATGAACCGCTTTTGGATGTAATACCCACACTTTTGCTTTTTTTGCGTTATCGGTGTGATTCAAAAACCAACCAGGGAATAATACGACGGGCTTGATGGTAAATTCTTTTCCAGTTGTTGTTTGTAAAGTGTTACATAACCATTTTGATGCTGCAGCAGCTTGGATTATTGGGGCATCAGATTTAATTCTATTTGGTATCGTTATTTTTTCCCCGTCATACCACATCTCGGCTTTCCCTTTTAGGGGCACGCTATAAGTTTTTGTTTCTATGGTGTAAATTCCCTTTTTTGAAATAATTACGTGATCTATATTGAAATTTTCTCCGGGGATGTCATGAAGTACTTTGTAGCCTTTCTCTCGCAACTCATCCAGTAGTTCTCCGACTTCTTTTTCTCCGTCTCTTCCTATTCTGAGCGATTTGACTTCATATCGTATTTTTTTAATTTTATAAAAAGCGTAGGCGAAATAACAAGCAGCAATGAATGTTGTTGTTTTTGGTGTTGGAGGGGAGGTTGTATAGTATCGCAACCATTCCATACCAGTCATCAGAATTAAAAACATTCCTGATATTATATATGGAAGCATCTTATCATTTAACAATTGGTCTATTTTTTCATCCAGTGATTGTCCTGCATAACGTAGCGGCTTAAGAGTGATTGGAGATTTTTTTTCTTGCTTCATATCTTCCTCATGCTACATTCTTACGGGGTAAACTAATCTCAACTTCACTCGATTTGCTTTTTTTCTCTCTGTACCACTCTTGAAATTCAAAAACCTGCAACATAAGTTCTGCGACTATTCGTCCATCATTTCCTTCTTTTTCTCTGACGTCTTTCACCCACTCTTCAATAATTCCTTTGGGTATTGCTTTCGGATCCGGCGCGGTGTTGTTGTCGCTTAACCGTTTTGGTCCTTCGCCGGTCATTATCCATTCAGTGAATAATCCATATTTTTTCCCTACAGCGTATGCCCACCCTGGTGGAAAAATCCCTTCTTTTTTCTGCCTCGAAACATTGGGTTGTGATGTTTCAACTAATGTTGCGAGGTCATTGAATGACTTAAGGGGGGTTTCTTTTTTTATGCGGTACCAAATATCAAGAAAGTTCATTATTATTCTGATTTTTTAGTTGACATAATAATCAGCATAATGATATAAAATAAGTACGCTGATGTTAGGTGTCTGTTTTTCTTTGATTTTACATGATACCTCATTTTTTTAGGTATCCGTTAAAGGTTTTTTGTTAGGTGGCCGCAAGCCGCTTATGATCACCCCGAAGTCAGGCCCTATGCATGGGGCAATCCGGTTGGGATCTTGTCGGGCGGTTTGTTGAAGGGGGCCTGCGAAGTTGGCATATGAGGAAAGACCAATTAGCAGGCCTTACCATCGTTAATTTAATCCCGCGGAGGGTTCCAGGATGACGACACAAGAAAGGTTAAGATTCATAGATGCATGTGCAGAGATTGGCGCGATTGCAGAGAGTAACAACCTTTATACCTTTGGCCTTTCTGATTGTATAGCGAATACCGGCAAATCTTTTGAAGAGTTGACCGTCCGTGAGCTGGTTATTTTGCACCAAGATTATAAGAAATTGTTCAACTTTATTTATTCTTGATTCCCGCGGAGGGCACGAAGATGAATGTCAATCCACTCGATTTGCACGCAGGCGACAAGGTTTATCATTCTTCGTCATTGAATAGTCCAATGCAAAAGCTAACATTTTTCTGTCGTATAACAGAAAGCTGTTATCGATTTTTTACCGTTGGTTCTATTGTTCAGCTGACCCCTGAGCAGATCTCAACTGAATGTTATCCTCGCAGTTGAACGGGTGATTCTATGAAGAAAAACTTTCAACTATCACTTCTTGATCTGCCTGGTGTTCGATCTCCTGACAACCGTATCCTGGTTAATTTATCTGGTTATTGTGGCCCTGTGTTCAAGCCGTTTGACTGCTTGAATATTCATCCTACTATTGCCGCCGGTCGTTATCGTAAGCGCACAACTGGCTTTTATAGTAATTCGGGTCGTACATCTCAGCGTCAGTTTTCAGAGGTGAATCTATGATTATGGGCAGTTTCATAATCATAGATTCACCGAACACCAAGCGAAGCGCGGTAGTCTTGCTTATTGCCTTGCTCTTGTCATCCTGCGCCCCAATGGTTTCAGTCCACCGTGACAGCCTGCCTTTAACCCCTGCACCTGCAATATCCACAACTCGTCCAGCTGGGTCTGTAAGCGTAGAAATTTCTCAGCCGGAGACAACTACCGAAGTTCGTTTTGTAAGCGAGCCAAAAGAAAAAAGGTTTTTATCTCCGAAAAATATCGCTGCCGGTGTCCGCATGGACTTTGATGCCGTTGAAATGCGAGACTTCATCCAGGTGGTAACAGACAGCCTCGGGGTGAATTACGTTGTTGATCCTGCGGTCTCCGGCACGGTCACAGTCCACACCAGTCAAACTCTTTCCGGCCTGCAACTCTTCGCGGCTTTCCGGGAAATCCTGCAGGTTCACGGACTTGATATTCGGCACGATGGTTCTATCTCCGTTATCCATCCGGTGTCCGGCATAAAGAAACGATATGACCTGGGCGGTCTTCATGTAAGACTTATAGCCGTAAAAAATGCTCCAACCAGCACCCTTGTTACCGAACTGCAACAGGCATTATCGGCAATTGATCCAGGTCGTGAAGCCGTCCAGGTCATATCTCTGAACAGATTACAATCGGTAATGCTCCTGGCTCGTGATGCCTCAATGTTGGATACAGTTTCCGATTGGATTCATGACCTGGATACTATCCCTGCCGATGCTCGGCAAAATATCTATTTATACCGAGTCCGCTGCGGCCTGGCTTCCGAACTCTCGAAGCTGATTAACGCTTTGCTGTATTCTGATTCCGCCACAAATTCTATATCCTCATGGTCAATCCCGAACAATTCCAGCTCTTCCGCTTCGCCGGTGCCTCCTTCATCGGCAGAGGCACGGGCTGACTCTATATCATCGGCGCCGGTTCCTTCTTCCTACACCCCGCCGCCGCCGGCCACTTCTGGCCGACCGAATACCCCGATTATAATACCCGATGATTCGGGCAATGTTCTGTTGATCCGCTCAACCGGCAGCGAACATTCCCGAATCGTCAAAGTACTTGAGCAGCTCGACACTGTGCCGCGCCAGGTGCTTATTGATGTGCTGGTTGCGGAAGTTACCCTGGGGGACTCTTTGAGCTTTGGCGTTGAATGGGCAATTAAGAACGGACAAGTAAAGATAGGTGGTTCAAAGCTCAAACCCTCCGCGGTGACTTCTTTTTCTGGTGTTACAGCTTCTGCCACCGGCGGCTTTGCCTTTGCATTGCTCAATACTGCCGCCGATCCTGTGGCGGTGGTCAATGCCCTGGCGTCGCAAACCGATGTCAGTTTGCTTTCTTCACCACAAATTTTTGTGCAAAACAATAAGACCGCCCTGGTCAAAGTCGGCGACCGGGTACCTATCGTCACTACCCAGACAGAACGGATCGGCACTGATCAACCAACTACCGACAAAACCGTTACCTATAACGACACTGGCACCATTCTTACCGTTACGCCAAGAATTCATCATGATGGCATGGTGAGCCTGGATATAACCCAGCAAGTGTCGAACGCCATAGCTAATAAGACCAGCTCGATCAGCTCCCCAGTAATCCAGACCAGGGAGATCAAAACCAGCTTGTCTATCCGTGATGGTCAACCGGTAATCTTGGGCGGTTTGATTTCCAGGGGCAAAACCAACACCGGCAACAAGGTTCCGTTTCTTGGCGACCTGCCCGGTGTTGGCCAGCTCTTTCGATATGATAGCGCAGAAACAACCAGGACAGAATTATTGATAATCATCACGCCGCATGTCGTCTATGCGGACAGCCTGGATCAGTTTCAGGCCAATTACAAACCGGTGGCGGACGATCTCCGTAACCGTCTTCATTCCACTATTTCGCGGGAAGATAGGCTTCCTGCTTTTGCCCGCTGAGGGTACTTTTTAATCACGAGGTGACACTATGAGTAATGAACCTAAACCCGCAACACCTGTCGTCAAACTGACCCCGAATGAACTCAAAATGAGGCTGCAGGGTAAGATTGCTGGGATTGACCAGTTTGATGGTCAAAACGGCACCATCCACGAAACTTTGATCGTCTTGCCGTCTGTCGATGAATATTCGTCTCCTTCTCGTTTTGCCGTGAAGTCTGAACGCAAGATTGGCAAGCCTGGAGAGTCTATTGACGTAACTGTTTTTGTGAAAAGCCGTTATTGGAAATCACAGTCTGGGAAGGTGAACCATACCCCCGACCTGTGGCTTGATGACGCTGCGTAACTAATTTTCGCCTGGGCGGCGTAACCGGGTACTTGCCTTTGGCCGGGCGGTTCCCATTTTAACAAGAGGAGGTGTGCATATGGAATGGACACCATTGGTAACCACCACAATGTTTGATGGGATAAGAGCAGATATGTTGACCGCAACAGGCGGGATCATGACGCTTGTCCTGATTGTCGTAGGTGGTGGTATTTTGGTCCGCGTACTGATGCGCTGATCGTATTCAATTTTTCAGGAGGTTTTTGTTATGGATGCTCTTTTCACCGCAGCAAATATTACTGGTCTTTCTGGTAACGTTTCAACCTTGTTGATTGGTTTCATCGGGATCAACTTGCTTTTCCTTGGCTATCGTTACGTCAAGAAAAGCATGGGCCGCGCATAATCGCGGTTTGCCTGGTGGGGGGCGCAAGCCCCTCACCTCCTTTTCTTTCTGCTGTCTGTCCTATCTGTATAGCTGGTCGAAAGCAAACGAGGTGACCTAATGAATCCAACAGATATCGTTTTTCAAGCTATATCACAACTGACCGGCGGTTTGATCACTGATCTTACTACTGCAATAGTTGGCATGGTTCTTTTGTCGTTTATTGCAATGGGTGGTGATCTTCTTTTGAACGTCCTTGATTCGATGATTGCGTCTAAATTTGAACTCAAAAAACTTACAGGTCGTTTTTCCGTACCTACGGTAAATGGCAAACTTACTATGCAATCAATTAGTCGTGAAGTTTCTTATTATGAAACTGGATTAGAAAGCAAACATACTAAAAGCAAAGGTTCCAGTTTGGATCGAATGGATGATGATGACACACATTTTAAGAATTTTCGTTATTAAACCTTAAGAGGAGTTTTTCAAATGTTGAACCTCTCCTTGTCTGACCTCATCAAATTAACGACTTACATTGCAGCTTATTCTTTAACCATAATTTTCATGTACTGGCGGCGATGATATGGAATTTGACATTGCATCATACGGAATGGGCCTTGGCCTGGTCATGGTTGGCTGGGTATGTGGGATGATTGTTTCCACTGTTTTTAGCCTAATTCGTCGTTTAGGAACTCTCGCATGAAACGGATATTTTTTTCAGCTATTTTGGTTGTGGTGTGTTTTGTGTCAACTCCTGTAATGGCTGAAATTCAATATTTTATATCTACTGTTACCCCATCTGTAATTACATCTGGTAATGGTTCTGTTTTTACTCAATATTATAGTGCTTTCAATTATGCAAATAATCCTCCTACTTACACTATGGCTGGCGATTATGTTGCGTTTACCGATGTAGTTCGTTCCCAGGATACAAATTTATTTTGGTACAATACGGTTACAGGTGCATATACTCGTTTTTTTCCATATTCTGACGGTCGTATTCGTTCATCTGAGTATAATACGTTTTTACAGTTTCTAAATAATCAACCTGTTGTTCATACCTATGATCCTGCGTTAGGTTCTGTTCAGTCTCAATATCCTAATGGTTTTATTGCTCCGCCTCCTGATGATCCGCCTCCTGATGATCCGCCTCCTGATGTTCCGCCTCCTGATGTTCCTATTGATCTTAATAAAGCCATTTCTTTTCTGCTCGGCGGTTTGACGGGTTTTGGTTTTGCCCTGGCCTCATGCACAAGGTGGTGAATCTATGATGATCTTACCCGAAGGCTTTGATGTCGCTTTGCTTATATCGGATTTCACCGCCGTGGCCACTCCGTTTGTCGGACTGGCCCTGCTGCTGTCTACCGGCGTGCTGATCATGCGGATCCTAAAGAGGGCTTAATCAGTGAAACTTGATATTCTTTCCCTAAAAACCCGTACATTCTGGACGCTGCTTTTCGCGGCCTTCGGTGTGATTGGGATCGTAAAGAATTTGGTGCAGATATGCGTAAATTACGTGCATTGATTGCTTTTTTCATGGTGATTTTGATCCAGATTACGCCCTGGTCACTTGGTTTACGTCCTGCTCATGCTATTTGGCCTCTCATTCCCGCTGTTGCTGCTGCCTTAGCAGAGGTTGAGGTTGGCACTGTTATTTCTGCTGGTTTGGTGACAGGTTCTATCATATATGCTCAAGGATCAACTTATAATGCGTTAGATACGTCTATTGATCCTGTTTCCGGCAACATTGCAAGGGCTGTTTATCAAGCAAAAGAATTTGGTGTTGGTGCTCAAAAAGCATTTTATGGTGTACCCGCGAAGGTTGAGCTTGGTTTTAACAAGGTTCTTGATTGGGTTCAGGCTCACCCTTTAGATTTTCCTTTGTTACAATCTGCTTTTAATGCAGCCAGTTCACCGGCTCCTTTTACTCCTTTGCCGTATGATGCTATTGTTGCGGCTCAATCTGGTTTTCCTTGGTCTGTCAATCCTGGAACTTATATATCGGGAGCTTATGGTGGCGGTTCCTTGGCTACTGATGCAGCGTGTCAGGCGCAATTTCAAGGTTGGGGCCTTATTAGTTCAAGTGGCATTAAAATTTTGTATGATGCTAATGGAAGACCGACACACATGAACTTGAACGCTCGTAAAGGGCCATCATGGTGTTTGTTGGATCAACAACAGTTAACAAATCCAGTACGGCAAACATCAAATGTGGCGGTAGATTATCCTCCTCCTGCTGTTATTTCACCATCTGGCTTTGCTTCTGGTTTTGCCCATTCCCCAGAAACACAAGCTGAAATAGATAAAATGATTTTCGGCAATCCTGCAGCTGTAATTGCGAAACCTGTTTCTTTTCTTCCCTGGCAAGTTTCCGCCGCGCATGCTCAAGCTGTTGCGAAGGCTGCTCAAACGACCGCTGTAGCTGCCGAATCTGCCTCCGCTGCTAATCCGGCTGATATCCCGTTACAAATTGCCGCTTCACAAGCTCGCGCTGCTGCAGATCAAGCTGAAATAGCGGTTCAAGGGGAACTTGCTAAATCAGAAGCCGTTGAAATTGAGAAAGCAGCCGAAGCCGAGAAAGAAGCGGCAGCTGACATTCCATATTCACCTTCTACTCTTGCTGGCCCCTATACTTTACCCACCGTTGATTTTGGCGCACGCCTGCAACAGTTTATTGATTCTGCAAAATCTTCATCCATTTTTAGTCTTCCTGGTTCAGTTTTCGGCAATGTTCCTGGTGCCGGCATAAGCACTATGACAATTAATGGTGGTCAGATCTTCGGTACCCATGTTTTCGATTTTGCGGATATGTTTGGAATGTGGGTGGTTCTGCGCGGCATTATCTTGACCGGTTTTTCGTTTATTGCTGTTCGTGTAGTTACCCTTAAACGGTAAAGGTTGCTTAAATGTTCGGCATAATGGCTTTCATCAATGGCTTTTTTACAACTATCCAAACTCTTCTTGGCTGGGTTCTTGATGGTATGTTGTACGTCCTGAAAACTGCTCTATATTTTCCTTTTGATGGTCTCTTGACTGTGGTCTCCGGCCTGATCTCTGTGCTGAACGTTTCCAGCCTAATTGTATCATCTGCTTCTACCTGGGGTGGTATGCCGCCTCAGCTTCTTTATATCGTTAATGCAATCGGTATTCCCCAGGGGCTTGCTATTCTTGCTTCTGCCTATCTTCTGCGTATGGGCTTAAACCTTATTCCTGCAGCTCTTACGAGGATATAGACCCATGATCTTCGGCTTTGTAGGCACTCCCGGCAGCGGTAAAAGCTATGATGCTGTGCGTAAGATTCTTGATAACCTCAAGTCCGGCAAGGTGGTCTATACCAATATAGAAGGTCTCGACAATGATTTCTGTCAAGAGTTTATCAAAGCCTATACCGGCCTGGATGATTATCAGCTTGATTATCAGCTCCGGCATAAAACAGATTCAGAAATGCAGTGCTTCTGGGATTTCGTGGAAAACGGTTCCCTGATCGTCATTGATGAAGTCCACAAGCTTTTTTCAAACCGTAATTGGCAATCATCAGCTAACAACAAGTTTGCCGACTGGATGTCTACCCATCGACACATAGGCTGTGACCTGGTGCTGATTACTCAGGATCTGGAAAAGATAGAAAAACATGTCCGGTCGTTGATTGAATGGACTTATTTTTATCGGAAAGTAAATTTCTTCGGTTCGATGGTCAGCAATAGATACCTCCGGTATGCTTATTCTGGAGATGACCACAACGGACAGCCTTTAAGTAAGGCAACCTGCGCGTATGAAAAGAAGGTCTTCCAGTGTTACAAGTCTTATGCTGCTGCCGATATCAAGGAACAGAGCATTATGACCACCGTTAACGTCCTCCGGCATCCAGTATTCTATGCAATTCCGATCGTGTTGCTTGGTGTGATCTGGATGGGCAGCAAGTCGAGCCTGGCCACCGGCGATGTCTTCGGAACAAATAAGGCTATGGCTACGGCTGCAGCATCCGCGAAAAAAGTCGGCAAGCACGGCTCCGTTACTTCCCCTGATTCTTCAAAGCAAGCAGTTCAATCAAAAGATGGTACCTCCAGGGAACAGACTTGTTCTTCCTATAAAATATTGCTGCCGGACGGTGTAACCGCACTTGTTCCGGAAGTTCCACCCGGTTCGCAAATTCTCAAGTGTTTCAGTATCAGTAAGAAACGTGATTCATCCAAGCTTGAGGGCTGACGGTTTCCCCTCCCTAAGGGAGGGGTACCGGCGGCTCTCAATAAGTTCTGTACCGGACATAACCTTATAAGGATCAATCTTATGGCTACTTTGGATCATTCTGTCTCTGGTAATTTTTTTGCAGTACCTCCTTCGACCCCCCAAGCCGGAATAACATGGGGGGTCGAAGTCGCCAAAGGTATAGATCGTCTTAAGATCGGATTCTATGTAGTCTTTGAAAACAAAAGTTCAAAAGTTAGTGACCTGAACGAACTCTTTGAGATCCTTGACAGTGCGAAGATAGACGCAAAACTCTGTCATGACGTGACACCTATCACCCTGGATAAGAACGGTGAAGATCGCTTTGTTTTCAATGTCCATTCCTCCGGTCGGCACGGCGGTTATGCTTATCATATTTCCCGTGGGGATCTACACATCTTTTTTTCTCGCCGAAAAGATATGAATACACCAAACGTCCTGGTTGATATTGGCTCCCTGTCCTGCTGGAATCCCGGTTTTGATACTGTCTTGCAAACAGTTCATGACCTTATTGAAGATTATGGCGGTCATGTTGTAAAAAACACGATTTCAGAAGTCCACCTTTGCGCTGATTTCATTGGCCAGGACATTGAGACTCTGCCGCTGGAAAATTATCAATACTGGATCACCAGGGCGAACAAGTTTAGTGCATATCATGATCGCCGGAAACTGGAAGGCGTTACACTATCGCAGGATATTGGTCGGCTCGGCTTGTCGGACAGTCCGGAAGACTATTTTGAGTCGGAGGAAAAACCTAATGAAACCGGGGTCAGGATCGGTAAGGGCGATATTATGTTGCGTGTCTACGACAAGGTTCTTGAACTCAAGCACGACGCCTCAAAACAGATTGTATTTGCCTCTGTCTGGGGAAAGGAAAGCTATAACGAAACCGCCGTTACAAGGGTGGAGTTTCAGCTTCGTCGTCCGGTGCTAAAACAAATGCATATTCACAGTCTGGAAGACCTTCGGGAAAAGGCATCTGGTATCTGGAAATATCTTACCCAAGAATGGACGCGATTTTCAGCAAAACCGGTTGACCGGGAGAACCGGCATCAGGATCGAGCTGTTATGCATCCCTGGTGGCAAAATGTCCAGACGGTTAACTGGTCGGAAAACCTTTATACCGTGTTTCGCAGAAAGAAAGTCCCGACAAAGAACATCGAGCACTTGCTTGATCTGATCGCCGGCTGCACTATCAGCCTCGGCACTATTCTTGAATGTAAAACCGATGATCTTGAAAGCGTGATTTCTACCGGTCAGGCGTATCTTGCTTCTCGGTTGCGTAGCCTACACAAGCAACAAAAAAGAGGCACCAACGTTTCCGAATTTATCCACCGTATGCGTTCCCGGCATCGTGATATCTGGTGTGTTCCGTTGGCTATGGCGGCATAACGCCAGAAATAACGGGCGGCTTTAGCCGTCTTGTGGATTGATTGGTTATATAATGTTTTCTGATCGTTTGACATATTCTTTGCCTGCGCGTACTATCGACCCAAACGGGGGGTTGTGTATGCGTGGATCGATTTATTCAGAGCAGAAATGTCAGATTTGTGGCGGTGTTTTTGTTTACAATGAACGGCAACGCGGTCTTTTTTGTCCAAACCATCCGAAGCAACAGGCCACTGGTCGGTTTATTGTTCAGTTTGGTCGTCAGGTTCGTCGGCGTTGCCGCACTCTTGATCAGGCCGAACGGTTACTTACTGGGATCAGGTACGAAGTCGACCGGAACACTTTTGATTCTCGTGATTATCAAGCTGATAACCCGCTTAGCTTCCAGAATCTTACCGCTCAATGGCTCTTGATCAAGAAAAAGGAAGTCAAGGTCAGTTCCTACCGAAATTTAGCAAATTACATGTCCTTGGCTGTTACTGCTTGGGGGCATAGAAATGTTAAGGAAATATCCTATTCAGATTTTGAAGACTTTTTTCACTCCTTGGCTGTTTCCGAAAAAACAAAATCTAACATGAAGTCTTGTTTCCATTCTTTCTGGACCTGGTTGCAGAATCGTAAGGTAATTATTCCGGCACAATTTCCGGAATTTCCTACGATCAGGTATCAGCTCGGCTTTCGTAAAATCATCGACAAGGTTACCCAGGAAGCTATTATCGAGGAAGTCAGACGGATTAGCTATTCGATAAACCCTAAAATCTGGATGGGTATCAAGTGGCTGGCTACTTATATCGCTATCCGACCAGGTGAGCTTGTTAAGATGCAGGAAAAGGATATTCAGCTGGGCCTGGGGGTCTTTCTGGTTCGTCATACCAAAGAAGGCAAGGAAAAGTTCGTCCCGATTTTGCCGGAAGATGTTGAGCTTGTCCGTTCTCTCCCTGTCGGTCTTCCTTATCTGCCATTTTTCCGGCATCAGAAAGGGGTTTCCGGCTGCCGGCCGGGCCAGCCATTCGGGGAAAAGTATCTGTACAAGTGGTGGAAAAAGGCGTGTGAAAATCTGGGGATCGAGGGCGTTGACCTGTATGGCGGAACCCGTCATTCATCGGCTACGGCATTAAAGCAATTTCTTTCTCCGGAGCAGATCAAGATCGGAACAATGCACAGTACGAACAAAGCATTTGACCGGTATTTTCAGCGGAATTCTGGTGACGCTCTAAACGTGTTCCACTTGGCCCGGATGGGAACACAAGTGGAACACACTTTAGACCATTCAAAAAACGATAACCTGTTGAAATTAAAAGTAAAAAATGGTGGAGGCGGCGGGAGTTGAACCCGCGTCCGAAAATACTCCCCTCCCGATATCTACATGCTTAGTTCTGTTTGGTTGCTTATCGTGCCCCGGCCC
>Ga0208863_1001895_pt1 | contig 11824 bp, 10 predicted proteins | sample RifOxyD3_FD_184040 | JGI IMG/M metagenome (GOLD analysis project Ga0208863, IMG submission 184040) | Soil microbial communities from Rifle, Colorado - Rifle Oxygen_injection D3 (SPAdes) | ecosystem: Environmental > Terrestrial > Deep subsurface > Rock core/Sediment | place: Rifle, Colorado...
TGTCGCAACTGCTTGCAATTTGTCTGCTCTATTTTCATCTTTGAAACGATCACGTGAACGACGCACATACCACTGTGAAAGTTCGGTAATAAAATCTAAAATTGGACGGCTAGCTTCAGCAAGTTTGTACTCTTCCATTTTTTCAGTTACTTCTTTCAACAAAGAATGCAACTTCGCCATGATCCATTTGTCTAAAATATGTGTAGATTCTGTGTAATCTTTTTTTAAATCTGTGGAATCAGTGTCAAACATGGAGTAAAAACTAAATACATTCCAAAGAGTATTCACCACTTTGTTGTAAACTTCTCGTACATCTTTTTCAGAAAAATTCAAACCTTCAGCATACATCACAGGAGACGAAGCTAGATAATAACGAAGTGCATCAGCTCCATATTTTTCCAAAACAACCATTGGGTCTGGATAATTTTTGAGACGTTTACTCATCTTTTTACCATCTTCAGCAAGCACTATTCCATTGACTATCACATTTTTGAATGCTGGCACTGACTCTTTTTTAGGGATAGAAGGATTTTTACCACTAGTAAGAGCTGTAGCCAAAACATGCAAAGTATAAAACCAACCACGAGTCTGATCTTGGCCTTCGGCAATGAACTCCGCAGGAAAACCAGCTTCAAATTTTTCTTTATTTTCAAACGGATAATGCATTTGTCCATAAGGCATCGCACCTGACTCAAACCAACAATCAAGAACTTCTGGAATTCTGGTAAAAGTCTTACCGTCTTTTTCAAAAGTAATTTTATCCAAAATATGTTTATGTAGATCTTCTACTTTTTGTCCTGATAATTTTTCCAATTCTTCGACAGAACCAACACAAATAGTTTCTCCATCTTGACTACGCCAAATAGGCAATGCCGAACCCCAATAACGATTGCGAGAAATCGCCCAATCACGAGCACCTTCGAGCCAAAGACCAAAACGTCCATCTTTGATATGATCTGGTACCCAATTGGTTTTTTTATTATTGCGAAGCATTTCATCTTTTATGGCAGTTACTTTTACAAACCAAGAAGAAGTCGCGTAATTCAAAAGTGGAGTATCACAACGCCAACAATGTGGGTAGCTGTGTTCAAATTTTTCTTTGGTAAACAATTTATCATTGTGAGCCAACCACTTTATTATTTCAACATCTGTTTTGGTATGATCATCTTTTGGTTTTACTTCTTGGCCCACAAAATCCAAAACATCAGCAGTAAATTGTCCGTTCATTTCTACATGTTGCACCCAACCAACATTTTGTTCTTGACCCAACTTGTAATCGTCTTCACCAAAAGCAGGTGCAATATGGACAATACCAGTACCATTTTCTGTTGTTACAAAATCTCCTGTTACTACTTTGAAAGCATTTTCTGTATCAGCAAAATATGAAAACAATGGTTCATATTTTATACCAACCAATTCCTCACCTTTCATCGTACTTACCAATACATATTCTTCTTTATCTTTGGATTGAAAAACATCAGACACACGTTCTTTGGCCACGATATAATAATTATGTTCACCTTTGACAGCTACATAATCTATATCTTTACCAACAGCCAGTAAAACATTGCCAGGTAAAGTCCAAGGAGTTGTGGTCCAAGCTAAAATATATAATTCTCTACCACCCAAACCTAATTTTTCTTTGAAACTTTCATCAATCACACGAAATTTGGCTGTGGCTGACAAATCTTTGATATCCTTATAACCTTGAGTAACTTCAAAATTGGAAAGAGGTGTCACACAATGTGGACAGACATGCATAGCCTTTTTGCCCTCATAAATAAGACCTTTGTTCCAAAGTTCTTTGAAAACCCACCAAACACTTTCCATGAAATTGATATCCATAGTTTTGTAATCATTTTCCATGTCTACAAAACGACCAATACGATGAATTGTCTTTTTCCATTCTTCAGCATAAGTCATCACCGTACTACGACAAGCTTCATTGAATTTTTCAATACCAAGTTCATCAATTTCTTTTTTTGATTTTAATCCCAAATCTTTTTCAATAATATTTTCTACAGGCAAACCATGACAATCCCAACCCCACTTACGCTCTACACGGTAGCCTTTCATAGTCCAGTAACGTGGAACAACGTCTTTCATCACTGTTCCAACCAAATGTCCATAATGAGGAAGCCCTGTTGCAAAAGGTGGACCATCATAAAAAACATAAGGATTATTTTCTGGACGCTCCAAAACAGACTTTTCAAAAATCTTTTTTTCGTCCCAAAGTTTTAATATTTTTAATTCATCTTCGTTGGCATTGTAGGGCATATTAGCTAGGTTAGATTTGTTATTTAAATAAAAACTTGTAGCAAAATTTTTAATTTTGTAATTTTAAATTTTAAAATTAAAAAAACGCCCATGTTCTCTGTGAGAACCCTAATCGGGTGGTACCATCTCACTTCCACATATGCGGCGCTTACTGACAGCTATTACAGGCTTACCCGAAGGATTCTAGACCAACAATGGTTTTCTTTCCTTAGCGTGTCTACTTATTTCAAGAGAGCTTTCTGCTGATGACAGATAATAACGCTTTTATAATTGTATTCTTATTATACTAATTTTAGAGGAAAAGTCAAGAACCACAGTCAAAAGTTCATAAAGTTTATAAAGTCCATAAAGTAAAAAATCACATTGGCTGAATCTGCTGAGTCTGCTGACTATGCTGTCCTGCTTTTCTGTTTATCTACTGTGTGCTACAATATATATACCAATAATCTAATAAACTACATATGTACTCAAAAAAAATCTATATAGCTTCAGACCATGGTGGTTACCAACTAAAAAAACGTTTGATACGTTATATTGAAAATGAACTAAATTTAAAGATAGAAGACTTGGGACCTTACGAAAGCAATGAAAGTGACGACTACCCAGATTATGTCATACCACTCGCTCACAAAGTTGCAGAAGAAAACGTCCGCGGTATTGTAATTTGCAAAAATGGCGTTGGTGTAAGTATGGCTGTCAACAAGGTAGCAGGTATCCGTTGTGGTATTGGTTACAATATTGCCGTTGCTGAAAGTATGATGAACGACGACAATACCAATGTTTTAGCGCTAGCCTCAAAGTTATCTTCCGAAGAACATGCTATGGTAATTGTAAAAAAATGGCTAGAAACTGAATTTAGTGAAGAAAGAAGACATGTTCGTAGACTAGAAAAAGTCGCGGAGCTTGAAAAATAAAAAGGATACGAAATACGAAAATTTACGAAAGTACGAACTACGTAAGATTTTGTACATTTAAGTTATTTTTAACTATTTTTTATATTTTGTAATTTCGTACTGTTCGTATTTCGTATCCCACGATACTAACAAATTTATCAAACAAACTTTATGCAAATAATCCCTTCAATTTTAGTTCAAACCTCAGAAGACTTAAAATCTCAACTCCAATCCCTCGGCAAATCCGTCTCACGAGTTCAGATAGACATTGCTGATGGTATTTTTGTTGATAATACCACAATAAGTGATCCAGAAACTGTCCAAAAATATTATGAAAGCGAAGTAGAACTTCACTTGATGGTGAGCCAACCTTTGAAAGAATTAATAAAATGGCAAAAAGTTGAACAAGTCGTAAAAGTCTTGATTCATATAGAATCTGTCAAAAATTTACATGATATCATGCCAACTCTACATGCTTACGGTTGGAAGATAGGAATAGTTCTCAATCCAGAAACTGATATTAAAGTTTTGGATGAATATATAAATGATATAAAAGGCGTCATGTTTATGGGAGTAAATCCTGGCAAACAAGGACAAAAACTTTTGAGCAAAGTTTTGACTAATATCAAAAAATTCAAAACCAAATATCCTCATATCTTTGTTGAATTAGATGGTGGAGTCAATGAAAAAAACTTAGAAAAAATTACAGACACAGGCGTAGACGCTATTTGTCCTGGTAGTGCTATTTTTGGTAATGAAAATTCTCCATCACAAAATGTAAAAACTATGAAAAAAATTATCAACAGTTTGACTAAAAAGTAATTAGACTATAAAATCCAAGCGTTACAAATTATAAATTATTATTTATGGAAAATAAAGTAGAAATATTAGATTTAGTCATCATAGGAGCTGCTGCTGCTGGAAGTGCTGCTGCCATTTATGCTTCAAGAAGAAATTTGAATTTCAAAATTGTTGCCAAAGATATTGGTGGCGAAGTCGCTTTGTCTGGTGAGGTTGGCAATTGGCCAGGTATTATTGAAACTACAGGCTACCAATTAGCTCAAGATTTTCGTAAACATGTCGAATCTTATGGAGCAAAAATTGAAGAAGGTTTTGAAGTGACTGCCATAAAACAAGAAAAAAATTATCATACAGTTACTGCCAAAAATTTTCTAGGAGAAGAAAAAGTTTATAATACAAAATCTGTTATTATTGCTAGTGGTATTCACCCAAGAAATCTAAATCTCCCAGGAGAAAAAGAACTTCGCGGACGTGGTGTGACATATTGTACAGTTTGTGATGGTCCCCTTTTCAAAGACAAAATTACCGCTACAATTGGTGCTGGTAATGCAGCTATAGAATCAGCTCTCATGATGGCAGGTATTTCCAAAAAAGTTTATCTAGTAACAAAATTCCCAAATACCAAAGAAACTTTGGGAGGTTTTCCAAAAGCTGAGACAATCCTTGTCAACAAAATAAAAAAACTAGAAAACGTAGAAATCATTTACAATGCCGAAACTACTGAAATTATAGGTAAAGACAATTTACAATCTTTCAAATACAAAGATATCGAAACCAAAGAAGAAAAAGAAATCTCCGTAGACGGACTAATGGTTCATATCGGTATGATTCCAAACTCAAGTTTTGTCACTTGTGGAACCAAAAATCCAGTAGGAGAAATAGAAGTAGACTTGAAATGTCAAACAAGTTGTCCTGGAGTTTTTGCTGCTGGTGATGTCACCAACATTCCTTACAAACAAATTGTTATTTCCGCTGGACAAGGTGTAACCGCTGCTCTAAGCGCTATTGAATATATAAATAAGTGGGAAGAATAAAAATAAACTAATCAAAAATCACCAGCTCAAAATCTGGTGATTTTTGTTTTCCTGTTGTTTTTTCTTTGAAGAAATGTAATAATAATATCATTATAAAATATTTATGAAAAAACAAACAAAATACATCTTAGCAATTATTGCAATATTCTTATTACAATTTGTCTTTATAAATCCTCTCGGAGAATTTTCTCTAAATGATTCTTGGGTTCATACTGAAATAGCTTACCACCTAGTAGAAACCGGTGTATTTAGAATGAGTCCTTATGCAGGCCCAACTTTTTATTTTCCCATTCTTTTAGCCGCCGGACTTATCAAAATATTTGGCATGTCATTTTCTATACTCAGAATTTCTACTCTGTTTTTTTCTCTTGGAAGTCTCTTACTTTTTTTCCTGTTTTTGAATAAAATAAATAAAAAATATCATTTGAACTTTATTCTTACTTTGTTATTATTTTTCAATCCAATTTTTTATAATCTTTCTTTTACTTTTTTAACAGATATTAGTGCACTTTTTCTTTTTATTGCCTCATTGTATTTTTATCACCAAGGTTTTGATAAAAAACAGTCTTGGTATCTATTTGTGGCATCTCTCTTAGCAGTTCTCGGTTTTTATACCAGACAAACCAACATACTAATCATGCTAGTAGCTGGCTTATACTCTTTAAGCACTCTAAAAAAATTCAACTTTTTAAAAATATTTTTGGCTTTTTCTTTACCCACAATCATTTGGCTAATAACATATATATTACTATTACAAAACAATCTTTTACCACAAAACATTTCCTCTCATTATATAAATGTACCAATAATTCAACTAGCAAAAAATATTATCTGGTGGATTTTCTATACTTCAAACTATTTGGGATTCTTAGTTTTGCCAATAAGTATTGCCTACTTACTAAAAAAACCAAAAGAAAAATTAAAAAATATAAAATTGTGGAATTTTATTTTTTGGCCTGTAATTATTACATTAATTATTAGACAAACTTGGCACCAACAATTTCCTTACATAAAAAATATTATAAATCTTTATGGTGTTGGACCTATGCAAGAGGTTTTACAAGGTAATTTACAGCCACTTTTGCATAGTAAAATTTTAGGTATTTTGAGTTTACTATTTGCCGTTAGTTTTGGAACCTTAACCTATATTTTATTTTTTGAAAAAACTAAAAAATATAAAATAAAATCTTTCAATAAATTTATTTATCTAAATATTATTATATATTTGTTGCCTATCCTTACTCTTTACAGTTTTGATAAATATTATTTACCTGTTTTTGTTTTATTCCTAGTTTTATTGAGTCAAAAAATAAATTTCAAAAAAATTTATATACCCCTTACAATTCTACTTTTACTTATTTATGCTATATTCAGTATCAGCCAAACTCAATTCTATTTGAATTGGAACAAAGTACGTTGGCAAATGGCAAATACAGCTGTTATAACCTATAAAATAACCAATCTAAACCAATTAGATGCTGGTTATGAATGGGATGGCTGGTACACATATTGGCTTAACCAAGAAAAAGTTAAAAATAATCTACCAAACCAACCTTGGTGGATAAAACACATTTTTATCAATAATACCGCAGACTATGTTGTTAGTTTTTCACCATTACCAAACTATCAAGTTCTTCAATCACAAAAAGTCCAAGGTTGGAATCCTAATAACAACTTATACCTCTTAAAAAGATAGTTATTTTATATTCAGACAAATTCTGTTATAATACCCATAATACTTAATTATATAAAAAAATATGTTCCTAAATAATCTTTTCCCAAATTTGCCAACTAGTACTATTGAACTAATGATTTATATTGTCGCAGCCTTAGGTTCTGTACTTATCACTTATGCTGTATTTTTAGAAGTAGAAAGACGTCAAGATTTGGTTTTTTTCGTTGGAGCCTCATGTCTTTTTGTATATGCTCTATACATTGATAATATGGTCTTTATGATAGCAAGTGCGGGACTTGGATTAGCTTCACTTGTAGAATTTATAGAAATATATCTAGGACTTCACAAACATGACAGAAATGAATTAAAAAGAGTAAAAAATTTAGGAAAAAATAAACAACAATAAAATATGTTTGATCTAATTACAATTGGGGATTCAACTTTTGATACTTTTCTTATTTTAGAAGAAAAAAATAATGCCTGCAGTCTAAGTAAAAACAAAAAATTACTTTGTTTCAATTACGCAGACAAAACTCCTATCGAAAATACAGCTCAATCAGTTGGTGGAAATGCTGCCAATGTAGCTGTAGCTGTTAGAAAATTAGGTTTTAGAACTAGTATAGTCACCGAACTTGGTGACGATATCAACGGACACATTATCAAAGAACAACTAGCCGAAATGAAAGTAGACACCAGCATGGTAAAAAAATTGAAAAATAATACAACTCGTTATTCCATAGTGCTAAATTATTGTGGAGAAAGAACTATCCTTTCTTACTATGCCAAAAGAAAATATACACTACCAATTTTACCAAAAACAAAATGGATTTATTATACTTCTCTTGGTAAATCTTTTGAAAAAATACAAGATAAATTAATAAAACATTTACAAAAAAATCCAGAAATCAAGTTAGCGATAAACCCAGGTTCTTACCAAATAAACATGGGCTTAGAAAAAATTAAACAAATTTTACCTTTCACAGATTTACTAATAGTCAACAAAGAAGAAGCCGAAAAGATAACTGGCAAAAAACAAAGTCACAAACAACTACTATCTGAACTACATAAAGCTGGAGCAAAAATGATAGTACTAACTGACAACGAAAATGGTTCTTACGCTTTCGATGGTGAATACAACTACTTTATGCCAATTTACAAAGTCAATATGATAGCAATGACAGGGGCTGGAGATGCTTATACTTCTGGATTTTTGGGAGCAATACTTTCAGGTAAACATTTTACAGAAGCTATGGTCTGGGGCACCGCCAATGCTTCTTCTGTTATACAAGAGTTTGGTTCACAACAAGGTTTACTCAACAAAAAACAGTTGGACAAAATAATGAAAGAAAATAATAGTATTCAAGCTAAAATTATTTAGTTTATATGAAAATAAAAAACAAGTTTTTTATAAATAATATTGAAATAAAAAAAAGAACTTGCCAAATTACAGACCGAAAATTTATACTTGATCTACTCAAAAAAACTCTTTTTCCCTACGTCTCCAAATATTATAAACCCAGTGTTAAACTATTTGACGAGCGTTTTTATCAAGATTATAAAGAAAGAAAAATCCTACTAAGAGGTACTCGAAGAATTGGTTTTTTTCAAATTAAAAAAGAAAATCAAAAATTGATAATCAATGGTCTGTTTGTTTCTCCAGCCTATCAAAGCAAAGGGATAGGCAAATACTTAATGAATTATTTTGAAGAGATAACAAAACAAGAAAAATTAAAAATAATTGAACTTCAAGTCTGGGACAATAATCCAGCCAAGTATTTTTATAAAAAGTGTGGTTATAAAGTTGTTTCTAGAAAAAAACATAAGTATACAATGACAAAAAATATTAATTAAAAAACAGCTCTGTAGCTGTTTTTTTGTTTTAATGTTTTTATGTTTTAATGCCTAAAACATCCTTCTCATTTTCTTTTCATGTTTTTTGCCAAGATAATATTCTGGCAAATCTAATATCTCAAAAAAATTTATCTTTGGTCCCAAAAAAGCTAGACTATACTCAATTGATCTCACTTTATCACGAATATCCAAAGTCAAATTATTATCATCTTCATTATTTGCAAATTTATGTAAATCTTCTATAACTCTATTTATATCATGAATCATTTGTCCATATTTATTTATTTTTTCTTCATAATGACTTTTATCATGAGTAAGTACAGCTTGCTTGGTATGTTGTCTGATATCTTTTTTCAAAGATATAAGTAACTCTGTAAGCTCCAATCTTTCATCATTACTAAAAAGATGATGTATAGCACCACTAAACAAATCAAAAAAATGTACACCAGTAGATTTTACCAAATTATATTTTTTAATTATTTTTTTTGAAGCTTTAGCCAGAAATATTTTTTCCGAAAGTTTTTCATGATAAACATGGTAAATATCCTCAAAAGCCTGGACATAAGGCCAAACTTTTTTACCATAAAAAATCATAATATCTTCCAATTCTTCCAAAGTAACATTGCCCGTATCTATCAAATCTTCAATTTTGGATTTCATTTCTTCCCTCAATTTTTCGTCAACCAAAGGTGGTAAGTTGCGATGTACTTGCTTGAAAATATTGAGAGTATGTTGTACGGCTTTGTCGTTCATATGACACTGATTACACAGATTTAAAAAAGATTTCACAGATAAAAATTAAAGTAGGTCACATCCGTAAATCTGGATTATCCGGATATCTGGATTTTTTCTTGATAACTATTTACAATTATACCAAACAAAAGCTAAAAAGTCATGTAATCTCTCCATCTCAAGTACAATTCTCTTGTAGCAAACAAATCTCCGGCACAATACTTAGCTATTTTCATGTATTCTTGCATTAAATAAAGATTTTTGACATCATGACCGTTTATACCTTTACCTTTTGGCGATTCTATCCCAAAAGCTTTGCAATAAAAATCTAGATTGAATTTCCTATAAGCGCTATAAAAAGTCATTTGTTCAAGTAAATCCACATGTACATCATGTGCATAGCGATAAGGCATCAAATTTTTGCTTGGTTTTACTTTTAGCATAGCTGAACGAAGCATGAGTACAGGACAATCAAAACCACGACCGTTGAAAGTCACAAACTTATGTGCTTTGGCAATCGCATTCCAAAATTTTTGAAGTATTACTTCCTCACTACCACTAAAATAGTGGATACCATTTTCTACAAAATCTACTTTTTCTTGCATTTCATTTTGAAAATACACAGCACCCTTCTGGCTTTCTACTGACATCATACCAATCGATACAATCCTATTGGTTGGCGCCCAAAGTGCCATTTGTTCTTTTACTTTTTCCACATCTTCTTCACCTTCAGCAAACTTCGTCAAATAAGTCTTTTGCACTTCATCAAAAGAATCAAAATCTACTGGAATTGTTTCTATGTCAAAGACGATGGTATTGCTCATAAAATTAATCTTACGGATTAGATACGAAATACGAAAATTTACGAAAGTACAAACTCGTTTTTTTCGTAATTTCGTACCTTTCGTATTTCGTATCCTAACTAAACTTGGTTTTAATAGAATACATGGCTATCCCCGCTGCCACACTGACATTTAGACTTTCTTTTTTACCATACATCGGAATATGTACCACTTCATCACACAAAGCTGAAATCTCAGCTTCCACTCCATCTACTTCATTTCCAACAATCAGCACTACATTTTTTTGATTTTCTAAATTTAATTCTGCAATATCAATACTTCTCTCGTTTTTTTCTAAACCCACAATAAAAAAACCCTTCTTTTTTAAAGAAGCAATAAGACGTTTCAAATCTTTTTTATGTTCCCAAGGAATCCAAGTCTCAGCACCAAGAGCCACTTTGTCTATCTGTGGTTTTGGAGGAGTAGCCGTGTATCCAACCAAAAAAAGCTTGTCCACTCCACAAGCATCTGCTGTCCTAAACATCGCCCCAACATTATGGCAAGATCTTATATCTGGTAAGATAAGGTAAAATAACATAGTATACAAATATAACAATTTAAAATTTAATCATTAATAAATTAAAAATTGTTTTAATCCCGATAAAATCGGGATATAATTCCTAAATTATCTCTAATTCTATACGAAAAAACCCGCTTTGGCAAGCGAGTTTTTTATTTACGAAAAAACTTAATTTTGTACTTCTACTTCTGGTTTGTCTTCCATTTCTCTATCTTTCAATTCTTGTACTGTTTCTCTAAGCTTCTCCATTTTTTGTTCTTCTAGTTTCTTCATTTCTTCTGTTCTCTCCTGTACTTTTGGCATCAATTCTTGTCTGTTTTCCACTTTTTGTTGAATAGCTTGTTTTTGTTCTTGCAATTTTTCCACTCTTTGTTGTGTTTGCTCTTTTACTTGAGCATCCACTTTTTTCATTGTTTCCAATTTTTGTTTAGCTTGTTCATCACCAGATACAGCATCTTCACGCAAATTTTGTTCTACAGTTTTTCTTTCTTCCAAACGCACTTTTGTTTCCTCTACTCTTTGTTTTACATCTTCTTTACGAGTTTCATACAAATCTTTCAAATCTTCTTTGGCACCTTCTACACCATTTTTCAAATCTTCCAAAGCTTGTTTTTGTTCTTCACGAAATTTTTGTGTTTCTTCTGATTTAGTTTCAATCCTTGTCTTTACTTCTTGCAATTTTGCTTTTACATCTTCAGACATATTTGGATTTTCTAGAGCTCTCAAAATACCTTGCGCTTTGACCATACCTTCAGCACGCATTTCTTGAAATTTCAACATCTGTTCTTCTGTAAGTTTGTCTTGAAATTTTGCTTCAATTTTGTCCATCAGAGCTTCTTTGTTTTCAGTATGAATTGCTACATTTTTTAGAAGTCTTTGTGCATTTTCATCTTTGTTTTCCAAAAATTTGTCTTTCTTTTCTTCTACTTTAGCCAACAATTTTTGAGCTCTATCTACCATCTTTTGCACTTTGACTTGCACTTCTGGATCATCTGTTTTTTCGGCAATTTTTTCAGCTATTTTCATTCTTTGTTCAGCAAATTCTACTTGCTTTTCTGCTTTTTTGACAGGATCAAGAGTAAGAGCAATACTTACACGTTCTTTTAGACCAAGCCAAAATAATCCAAAAGAAGATGGCGCTTTATCTACTTGAGTTACAACCACACCTTCCAAAGCTTCTATTACTTCCACCTCTACAG
>Ga0208863_1001896_pt1 | contig 11823 bp, 11 predicted proteins | sample RifOxyD3_FD_184040 | JGI IMG/M metagenome (GOLD analysis project Ga0208863, IMG submission 184040) | Soil microbial communities from Rifle, Colorado - Rifle Oxygen_injection D3 (SPAdes) | ecosystem: Environmental > Terrestrial > Deep subsurface > Rock core/Sediment | place: Rifle, Colorado...
TCTGCTGTTTCGCGGCGTGGCCGTGCTGGTTACACGGCTGGCCCAACGCCAGTCCCAGCATCAGGCCGAGCGGCGGGGACACCCCGGCGTGCGCCTTGCTTTGGCAAACCTACACCGACCCGGCGCGGCCACGCCCAGCGTGACCCTGTCCCTCGGCCTAGGGTTGACCGTTCTGGTGACCATCGCCTTGATCGAAGGCAATCTGCGCTCCCAGATCGGCGAGCGCATCCCCGCCGTCGCTCCCACCTTCTTTTTCATCGACATTCAGCCGACCCAGGAGGAGCGCTTCCGCCACCTCGTCGCCACCGTCCCCGGCGCAAGCGTGGTGGAAATGGCCCCCATGGTGCGCGGGCGGGTGATGAAACTGGCCGGGACTTCCGTCGATCAGGTCCAGGTGGCTGAGGACAAGAAATGGGCGGTGCAGGGTGATCGGGCCGTCACCCAAGCCGCCCTGCCGCCCGAGGACTCCCGCATCTCCCAGGGCCAGTGGTGGCCCGCCGACTATCGTGGGGAGCCCCTGGTCTCGGTGGCCGAGGACGTAGCTCAAGGACTGCGCTTAAAGCTCGGCGACACGATCACGGTCAACGTGCTGGGCCGCGAGATTACCGGGCGCATCGCCAACCTGCGGCAAGTGGACTGGGCGTCCTTGCGCATGAATTTCGCCTTCGTCTTCTCACCGGGTACGTTGGATGGTGCGCCGCGCACCGTGCTGGCCACCGTCGCGGCAAGCGAGGCCGCCGAGGACGCGGTGGAATTGGCGATCACCGACGCCCTGCCCAACGTTTCGGCCATTCGCATCAAGCACGCCCTGGAGGCGGTGCGCCAGATCATGGACCAAGCCAACGCCGCCATTCGCGCCACGGCTTTTGTCACCCTGCTGGCCGGGGGCTTGGTACTGGCCGGAGCGGTGGCGGCGGGGCATCGCCGCAGGGTCTATGAGTCTGTGGTGCTCAAAGTGCTCGGAGCCACGCGGGGCGACCTGCTCAAGGCCTTTCTGATCGAATACGGCATCCTGGGCGCGGCCACCGGGATCATCGCCGCAGGTCTGGGAACCCTCGCCTCATGGGCCATTTTGGTGTTCATCATGCACCTGGAGTGGACGTTCTTGCCCTCCGTTGCCCTGATCACCGTGCTGGTCTGCGTACTCTTGACCCTGGTTGTCGGCTTTGCCGGAGCCTGGAAGGCCCTGGGGGCCAAGGCCTCACAGCACCTGAGAAACGAGTAGAGAAACGAAGCGTTACACGCGCCCCCCTTGATATCGGCGTCCGTCCTGCCATATTAAGGGCAACAGTTTCACTCATACGAGGTTCGCGACATGGCATTCGACAACGAACGCAAGATTCACTTGAGCACCGCCCAGGCCGAGGCCGCTGGCATCGACATGGGCCTACGCGCCTATATGCTCCGGGTCTACAACTTCATGACCGGAGCCCTGGCCCTGACCGGACGCCTATTTCTCCGCCAACACCCCGGCAGTGCTGGACCTGCTCTACACCGTGAGCCCGGAAGGCACCGTCAGCGCCACGCCCCTGGCCTGGATTGCCATGCTGTCACCCCTGGCCTTCGTCTTGGTGCTGTCCTTTGGCATAAACCGCCTGAGCGCTTCGGCGGCGCAAACCATTTTCTGGGTGTTTGCCGGAGTCATGGGTCTGTCCTTGACCCACATCTTTTTGGTCTACACCGGCGTGTCCATCACCCGCGTGTTCTTCATCACCTCGGCGGCTTTCGCGGGCTTGAGCTTCTACGGCTACACCACCAAGAAGGATCTGACCGGGTTCGGCTCCTTCATGATCATGGGGCTGTGGGGACTGGTGATTGCCGGGCTGGTCAACATCTTCTTGCAAAGCTCAACCCTGAACTTCGTCACCTCCGCTCTGGGGGTGCTGATCTTCGCCGGGCTGACCGCCTACGACACCCAGAAGATCAAGAATATGTACTACGAAGCCGACAGTTCGGAAATGGTCGCCAAGAAGGCCATCATGGGGGCGTTGAGCCTGTACCTGGACTTCATCAACCTGTTCTTGCACCTGCTGCGCTTCATGGGCGAGCGGCGTTAGAGAGCAAATCCCGAGCAAATGGAATCATTTGCGACGACGTATTTGCTTACAAAATAAGGAACTGGAGAATTATACGTGACCGTAGGGGCACGAAAAATGCTCTAGAGACTTTTTATCCCCAACTCAAAAGCCCGGAGCCTTGGTTCCGGGCTTTTTTGTGGTCCGAGCCTCGCCAAATGCATTTATCCATTCTCTATTGAACGCAGCCGAACCGGATGCTAGCGTGTCGTGGGGATAAAAAAAGGGCCTGCTCATCAAGAGGGCTTGAACGTGAAACAAAATACAAATGAAGGTCTGCGGATACTCGTACTTGAAAAGCGGGGTCTGACAGAGGGTTTGTTGCAAAGTATACGCGGTTCTCTTCAGATTGCAGACGCTCAGTTCGTCGGGTCCGTGGAGAACGCTTGGCATGCGTACCGGGCCGGTCGGCATGATCTGATCGTTGCCGAGTGGGCAACGGATTTGGACAGCCGCTCCTTGATCCGCCTCGTCCGAAACCATAAGGATAGCCCCAACCGGCTCACCCCCATCATTCTTGCGATGGCGGATCAGTCCGAGGAGGAGAACTTCCTGGATCAAGACGAGGGCCCCATGGACTTCCTGCCGGACAGCTTCACCGCCGATCAACTGGCCCAGTCCATCGGATCGGTGCTGGACCGCGTTCGACGGGGCGTCGCGGCTTCGGTCAAGGGACAGGACCGACGGGGTGCCGCCTCCCCTATGACCGAGAAGGAACGTCGCGCCCGCGCCAACGAGCGCCGAGCGAAGCTGCGATCGGGCACACCCGAGGAAATCGTGTTCCTACTTGGGGTTTGACGGACCGGCGAGCCTTCCGTCACAGCAGCCTTTTGTTAAGGGCTGGCGGGGTATACACTGAGCCAGTTTTCCTAAACTGGACCCGTGCCGCCCGTGAACGCCAAGATCAGCCGCCGCGCCCGCAAGCTTACGCCAAAGCCGCAAAAGCTGCGCCATAAGGGCACTCACCAGCCCTCTCGGGACGTTTACGGGCGTCGGCTGAAGGGCCTGGGAGCACGCCTGATTGTGCCGTTGATGGTGGGCGTCGTGTTCGCCGCCGGTCTCATTGGCGGGGTGCTCATGGGCCGCACCACTCAGACCGATCCCAGCGTCGAAATCGCCCAGTCCGCCCCTCCTCCGGCCCCGGCCCAACCCGTCCTGCCCGCGCCAAAGACAGAATCCACCGCGCTGGCGGAAACCACCATGACCATACTCCCCCCGGAAAATGTTCTGGAGGCCGCGCCGAGCGAAGAATCCATTGTCAGCATCCAGCCCAGCGAAGTGCAGGAGCTTCCGCCCGCCGCCGCCCTGCCCCCGGCACCGGCGCACAAGGCCGATTTACCTTCCGAGATTGCGGATGCTCGCTACACCACCAAGTCCATCGACGTGAAGGCCGAGACCGTCCAACGCAACATCCAACTGGCCTCTTTGCCCAGCGCCCGCTCTATGCCCTTTTCCGGGCCGGGCCAGCCGCCCTGGAAGGCCTTCGCGGTGCATGTCCCGCCCCCAAACGGACGCCCGCGCATCGCCATCGTCATCGACGATTTGGGCCTGGACCGGCTACATACCCAGCAAATCTCTGACCTGCCCGGCCCCCTGACCACGGCCTTTCTCACCTACGCCGAGGATCTGGACCGACAAGTGGCCCGCGCCAAGAGCAAAGGTCATGAGTTGATCATTCACGTCCCCATGGAGCCCAAGGACCAGGATATCGATCCCGGTCCTGACGTGCTGCGCACCTCCTCCAACGAAAAGAAATTGCGCCAGCAGTTGGACGATATCTTCAAACGCTTCAACGGGTTCGTCGGCATCAACAACCATATGGGCAGCCGCTTCACCTCCGACCCCAAGGCCATGGCGGTGGTCATGGACGAGGTGCGCAAGCGTGGCCTTTTGTTCCTCGATTCCCGCACCAGCACGGAAACCGTCGGCCCGGTGCTGGCCGAACGCTATGGAGTACCCTTAGCGTCCCGGCATGTCTTTTTGGACAACGAGCCGGACCCCAAATACGTCCTGGGCCAGTTGTACGAACTAGAGGCCTTTGCGCGGCGGCATGGGTACGCCGTGGGCATCGGCCACCCCCGCGCCTGGACGGTGCAAGCCTTGCGGCAGTGGCTACCCACCCTGGAAAAACGCGGGTTCCAACTGGTCCCCATTTCCGCCATCGCCCTGCAACACGTCCTGGCCCACGGCCCAACTTAAAGAAAGGAGGCATCCCATGAGCAAGACCTATCGCGTGGATGGCATGACGTGCGGCGGCTGCGCCCGTTCCGTGGAAACCGCCATCAAGGCCGCCCTGCCCGGCGTCACCGTCAAGGTGGACCTCGCCGCCAAGAAGGTCACTGTGGACGGCGCGGACAATGAAAAGGCTGTGGCGGCGGCGGTGACTGAGGCGGGCTTTGACTTCAAGGGCGCGGCTTAAGCCACTCCTTCAAGCCACTTGCCCGCACGCACGGCCCGACGCCCAGGCCCACTGGAAGTTAAAGCCGCCCAGATGGCCGGTCACATCCACCACTTCGCCGATGAAGTAAAGTCCGGGAACCGCCTTTACCTCCAGGGTTTGCGACGAAAGCTCGCGAGTATCCACCCCGCCCACCGTCACTTCCGCCGTGGCGTTGCCTTCCGACCCATTGGGGGTGATGCGCCATGCCGAGATCATATCGGCCAAGTGACGCAAGGTTTTGTCTGAGGTATCAGCCAAGCGCCCCTCGGCCCCGGCCCACTCCGCCATGCGTGTAGCCAAGCGCTTGGGCAGAAGGTGGGACAGCACGGTGGAGGCCTCCTTACGGGGATGCTCGCCCTTGGCCTGTTTTAAAAGGGCGAACGCATCAACCCCCGGCAAAAGGTCGATGGTCAAGGCCTCGCCCTCCCGCCAGAACGAGGAAATTTGCAGGATCACCGGCCCACTTAGTCCCCGGTGGGTGAACAGCAGGGCTTCGGTGAAGCGCGTCTTGCCCAAGCTGACCGTCGCGGTCAGGGAAATTCCGGCCAGTCCGTGAAGCCGGGCTAAGGTTTCGGCTCCAAAGGTCAAGGGAACAAGGCCCGGACGCTGGGGAATGACGCGCAGACCAAACTGGCGGGCGATGTCATAGCCAAAACCGCTCGCCCCCATCTTGGGGATGGACGGACCTCCGGTGGCGACCACCAGGGAGGCGGAGGTGAACGCCCCGGCGACCGTCTCCACCGCGAATCCCTCGGCGGTTTTAGCTACGCTCGCCACCGAAACCGAGGTCCGCACCTCGGCCCCCTCGGTCGGCCGCAGCAGCATCTCCACGATTTGCCGCGCCGAGCCATCGCAGAACAACTGGCCGTGGTCCCGCTCATGGTAGGCAATGCCTGAGCGCTCTACCCAGTCGATCATCGCCTGCGGGGGATAGCGTTTCAGGGCGGAAACGCAAAAATGAGGATTCTCGGACAGGTAGTTGGCCGGGCTGGCGTAACGGTTGGTGAAATTACAGCGCCCGCCACCGGAGATGCGAATCTTGCGCCCCACCTCCGGCCCATGATCGAGCACCAACACCCGCCGCCCCCGGTTCTGGGCCACCCCGGCGCACATCAAACCCGCCGCGCCCGCGCCGATGATGATGATGTCAAAATCCGTCATGGGGGAGATATAGCGGAAGCCTGAGGAGGCTTCCAGGGCAATTACCCTACCGTAGGTATGCCTTCCCTTAAATTAACCCAACAAGTCCTTTCAGCGAGATTTCACAAACAAATGCCTAGTCTTTCCTTGATGGGGCGGATGATCCGCAGCAATCGAGGAGCACTGACGATGAAAAAACACTCCAGAAATATGGGGCGCATGTCCGCTCTGGCTCGGCTTGGACTGCTGACGTCCGCTCTCTACATGGCTCCGGTCTTGGCCGAATTAAATCAAGCCTCGGCCTCTGGGGGCGGCTTTTTCGGCGGCATGGGTGGCGGCTCCGGCGGCGGCATGGGCGGCGGATCTGGGGCAATTTCAACCGCAACAGACCCCCTCACCGCCAAGGAGTGTGGCGACTGTCATATTCCCTATTCCCCCCGGTATCTCCCAGACGGTTCCTGGCGGCAAATCATGACTAATTTGTCCGACCATTTTGGCGAGGACGCCAGTCTTGACGCCAATACTCAGCAACACATCACCCAATACCTGACCTCCAATGCCGGAGGCAACGGCATGGGAGCGTTGCGCATCACGGACACAAATTGGTGGGTTTCGGAACATCGCGGCGAGATATCGAGTTGGAGCCTGCAACGGATCGGAGGAAGCCCCTCCAACTGCAACGGCTGCCATTACGTCCCCGGCCAGCCGCAAAATGGATTTAACGGTGCGAACGCCAATCAGCCCAACGCGACCTGGGGACGGTGGTAGATGATGGACATAAGACAGATACTGGTGACCAGTCTGGCGTTGTTGGCCTTGTTACCAAGCCCGTTAAGAGCCGATCCGCTCACCCCGGAGGAGGAACAATTTCTTCTGTGTAAAAACAATGTCGGCACCTGGATTGACTCGACTGCCGCCGTGAACGTGGTGAAGGAGTTGGGTTATGAAGCCTTCAAACTCACAGTCGAAAAAGGCTGTTATGAAGTGACCGCCTACGACAGGGACAAGAACGTGTTTGAATTCTACATTCACCCCATATCCGGGGAATTGCTTCTGAAGAAACGGAAACCCAGACCGCTGGGGCCTTAACTACCGCCGCAGGCTCAGCGTCTCGTTGCTGGTGGCGAAGCGCACTGCTTCTTCCGCAGCGCGGATGGGGCCTTGAGCTTTGTTGAGGCATTCTTGATGCTCGCTCATCGGGTCACTGTCGGCAACGATGCCTGCCCCGGCTTGCGCGTACATCACCCCGTCCTTGACCAGGACGGTACGCAAAGCAATGCAGGTGTCCATATCGCCATTCGCCCCGATGTAGCCGATCCCCCCGGCGTAGAAGCCTCTGCGCTCCTTTTCCAACTCGTCGATAATCTCCATGGCCCGCACCTTGGGCGCGCCGGAGACGGTGCCCGCCGGGAACCCGGCCATCAGAGCGTCCATGGCGTCGTGGTCGGAGGACAAGTCGCCCTCCACGTTGGAGACGATGTGCATGACGTGGGAGTAGTACTCGATGAAATACTGGTCGGTGACCTTGACCGAACCCGTCTTGGCGACCCGGCCCACATCGTTGCGCCCCAGATCGAGCAGCATCAGATGTTCGGAGCGCTCCTTGGGATCGGCCAGCAGGTCGGCGGCCAGCGCCCTATCCTCGGCGTCGTCCGCGCCGCGCTTGCGGGTTCCGGCGATGGGGCGGATGGTAACCTTACCTTGGCTCAGGCGCACCAGAATTTCAGGACTAGAGCCGACCAAGGCAAAGCCGCCGAACTCCAGATAAAACAGATAGGGCGAAGGATTGATGCGGCGCAGAGCGCGGTAGAGCGACAAGGGCGGCAGGGTGAACGGCACCCGGAAACGCTGGCCGAGCACCACCTGGAAAATGTCCCCGGCCAGGATGTACTCCTTGGCCTTGCGGACCATCGCCATGTACTCCTCCGGCGTGACGTTGGAGACGGCTTGCGGCAGAGCGGGCGGCAGGGCGTCGTCGGCGCGGTGCGGCACCGCCTGATCCAGATCAGCGATAATCCCCGCCAGACGTTGCCGGGCGGCGGCGTAGGCCTCGTCTGCATTGACCCCGGCCTGGGGGCGCACCGGGGTGACGATGGTCACCGTGTCGCGGATATTGTCGAACACCGCCATGATGGTGGGGCGCATGAACATACTGTCGGGAATGCCAATGGGGTCCGGGTTGGCGTCGGGCAGGGCTTCCACCAGCCGCACCATGTCGTAGCCCAAATAGCCCACCAGACCGGCTGACATGGGCGGCAAGCCATCGGGCAGGTCGATCTTCGACTCGGCAATAACCGCCCGAAGTGCTTCCATAGTGGGCAGGGCGCAAGGCGTGAAGGTTTCCGCGTCCTCCAGCGCCCGGTGATTGATCTCAGCCTGATGCCCCCGACAGCGCCAGATCAGATCAGGCAGAAGGCCGATCAGGGAATAGCGCCCCCGGGTAGCCCCGCCTTCCACCGATTCCAGCAGAAAGCTGTTAGGCCTCCCCGCCGCCAGCTTGAGCATAGCGGAAACAGGCGTCTCCACATCGGCCACAAGGGTGGTCCACACCACTTGGGGCCGTCCGGCGTCGTAGGCCTTCGCAAACGCGCGGGCTTCCGGCTGGATGGTCATGATCAGTTGGCCTTGACGGCGTTGGAGTTGACCTCCACGCCGTAGCGCTCGCGCAGAATCTGGGTGAGTTGAACGCGCAGATCGTCGCCCATGCCACCCTTGACGTTCTCCGTCAAGGTCACCAAGGCTTCCGAGAACTTGGTCGGATCGGCGGGCAGAATGTCGGACACCACGGCAATCACATAAGCGTCCGGGGCCTCGGCGTAGGCCGCCTTCCCCTTGGGCAGAGTGAACACCTGGGCAGCAAGGTTTTGGGGCAGGTCGGGCCGCGCCGCACCGTCACGGGTGATGGGGTCAATGGCGTCGATGGGAAAGTTCCCGGCCACGTTCACCACCGGCTCGCCGTTGTTGATGCGCTCCGTCAGGGACTGGGCGGTCTTAAGCGCCTCTTCCTTGAGACGCTCGCCCTGCCACGAAGCCAGCACCTGGGCGCGCACTTGCGCAAAGGGCTTCACCGCCGGTTCGTCGATCGTGTCTACCCGCAGAATGTAGGAGAGGTTTTCGGCCTGGGTCAGCGGGCTGGGCAAACCCAACTCGGCGGCGAACGCCGTGGACAGAAAACGCTGTAGATCGGGCAGATCGGGAACCACACCCCCGTCCGGGGTCTGTCCGGCGTTGTCCATGGCCGCGATCTTGCGCAAGGGCAGATTGAGGGTCGCCGCTGCCTCTTCCAGGGTCGCGCCGCCGCCCAGGGCGTCTTCAAAGCGGTTGGACAACTGGTACAAAGCGTCACCGGTCAACTCGCCCTTCATTTGCGCTGCGATCTCGGCGCGCATTTCGTCCAGCGGCTTGGTCACGGCGGGTTGAATGGCGGTCAAATGGAAGACGTGCCAGCCCAGGGCGCTCTCGACCGGCTGGGACACCCCGCCCTCGGGCAGAGAAAAGACTGCGCCCGAGCTTTCCTTCGGCAGGTCGGAAGCGGCCAGAAGGCCCATGTCGCGCGGGGTCAGCTTCAGTTGCGCGGCCAACTCGGAAAAGGCGGTGTTCGCGGCGATCAAAGCCTTGGCGGTTTCCACCTGGGCGGGGTCGTCGAGAACGATCTGCTCGACCTTTCGCTTTTCCGGGGTTTTCAGGCTGTCGATCTGATCCTGATAACGGGCGGCGATCTGCTCCTCGCTCACCGTGACCTCGTCCTTGACGTTGTCGGGCGAGAGGGTCACGAAGGTCACGGCGCGATATTCCGGCGCGGTGAAGCGATCCTTGTTCTGCTCATAGTAAGCCGTCAGCGTCGCCTCGTCGGGCAGGGCGGGCTTGGGCAGGGCGGTAAAGGGAAGGCGGATGGTCAGCGTCAAGCGCCGCTCCTGTTCCAGACTGAACAGGCGGTCAATCAGCGACTTCGGCGGAGACACCGCGAGGTAGAGGGGATCGACCAGCACATCGCGGGTCAACAGTGCCCGGCGCTGGCGGATGTAGTCGGCTTCCGAATAGTCGGCCTGAGCAAGGCGGGTGGCGAAAATGTTCTTGTCGAATTGGCCTTTGTCGTTGTGAAAGGCCGGATAGGAGATGATGTCCTGACGCAAGGCCTCATCGGTAATGCCCAGGTTAAGGTCCATGGCCCCCATGTCGAGGGCCGCCCGGTCCGCCGCTTGAGACAACACAAAACTCAACAGATTGTCGCGGATCATGGGGTTTTCGCCCAACTGACCCATGCGCGAGACGCGGCTTTTGAAGTCCCTTGCGATGTCGCTGGGGGGAACTTCGGCGTCGCCGACCTTGACGGCAAAGCTGCCGCCGGTCACCGCGCCGGTCACCATATCGCCCACCCCCCACACGCCGAAGCTCAGGATCAGAAGCACGAACAACAGCTTGATGACCCAAGAAGAGGCGGATTTGCGTAAGGAATCGAGCATCATGTCCTCGGGACAGGGGTTTGGGCGAAAGCGCGCGGCGCGATCATAATGGGGGGGCGGCTTAGGGGCAACGGACTTGTTTGTTCGATTGGCAAAGCCTTGCGCCCTGTGTTAAGAAACCGGACGAGAGTTCACACCATCTATGACGAAGGGGAGCGCCTGATGGCTCGACGTCCGCTGATTGCCGGAAACTGGAAGATGAACGGTCGTAAGGCCGATGGGATCGCCTTGGCCGCCGGCCTGGCCGAAAAGATGAAAGCGAGCAAGAGCCATTCCTTCGATATGCTCATCTGCCCCCCCGCGACTTTGCTGTCGGACGTGGCTAAGGCGGTGGCTGGCACAGGGATCGCCGTCGGCGGTCAAGACTGCCACATGAAAGAAAGCGGTGCCCACACCGGGGATATTAGCGCGGCCATGCTGTCTGATCTTGGGTGTTCGGCAGTGCTGGTCGGCCATTCGGAGCGCCGCACCGATCACGCCGAGACTGATGAGATCGTCAAGGCCAAGGCAGCGGCGGCCCACAAGGCTGGCCTTTTGGCTGTGATCTGCGTCGGCGAGACCCTAGCCCAGCGCGACGCCGGGCAGACCATCGCCGTCAACAAGAGCCAGATCAACGGCTCTCTGCCGGAGGGAACCACGGCGGACAACACGGTAATCGCCTATGAACCGGTATGGGCCATCGGCACCGGACGGGTAGCAACCCCGGCTCAAGCGCAAGAGGTCCATGCGGCCATTCGCGCCGAGTTGGCGGTTAAGCTTGGCCCTGGCGCGGCCAGTGCTATGCGCATTCTCTACGGCGGCTCCATGAAGCCCGACAACGCGGCCGAGTTGGTCTCCCAGACCGATATCGACGGCGGGCTGATCGGCGGGGCCAGCCTCAAGGTCGCCGATTTCTGGGCCATTGCAGAATCTTGCCCCTAGCATTTCCGGCCCGGAGGATATAAATAACCCCGCGTACGCGCGGTTCGAGTTACGGAAAAGGGTTTCAGATGCTTACGGTTCTCCTTGTCATTCATTTGATCATCGCCATCGCCTTGGTGGGGGTGATCCTGATGCAACGCTCTGAGGGCGGAGCCCTGGGCATGGGCGGCAGCGGCGGCGGTCTGGTCAGCTCCCGTTCGGCGGGAAACCTTTTGACTCGCACCACGGCGATCCTGGCTGCGGCCTTCATGGCGACCAGCCTGACCCTGGCAATCATGGCCAACAGCGGTCGCGAACCCGCCACCTCCATCCTCGATAAAGCCCCTGAAACAGCTCCGGCTCCGGCGGAGGCTCCCGCCGCCGCTCCTGAAGCGGCTCCGGCCGGTCCCGCCGTCCCGCCGTCCAAGTAAAGGGGCGACTCGGGCTAGAGGAAATATCGGGGCGGCGGTCGTGCCGCCCTTCTTTTTGAACGGCGTAGCCTAAGCTTTCCGGGGAGTCTCGGATAACGGTTTGTGGCGCGCGGCTTTTTAGGTAGAGTGCCGGTCCATGACGCGGTTTATTTTCATCACGGGCGGCGTGGTTTCGTCCTTGGGCAAAGGCATTGCTTCGGCGGCCCTGGGTGCCCTACTCCAAGCGCGGGGCTACAAGGTCCGTCTGCGCAAGCTGGACCCCTATCTCAACGTTGATCCCGGCACTATGAGCCCCTACCAGCACGGCGAGGTGTTCGTCACCGACGACGGCGCGGAAACCGATCTGGACCTCGGCCACTACGAGCGCTTCACCG
>Ga0208863_1001897_pt1 | contig 11818 bp, 9 predicted proteins | sample RifOxyD3_FD_184040 | JGI IMG/M metagenome (GOLD analysis project Ga0208863, IMG submission 184040) | Soil microbial communities from Rifle, Colorado - Rifle Oxygen_injection D3 (SPAdes) | ecosystem: Environmental > Terrestrial > Deep subsurface > Rock core/Sediment | place: Rifle, Colorado...
AAAATTGACAAACTAATTTCATATGGTTAATTGGTTAACTAAAAAATTTAAAAACAAGGCTAATTCTAGCCTTGTTTCTATTATACCACCAACCAATTTAGTTACCAGTCTCAAAAAAACACTCCGCTTTTCAGCAGAGTGTTTTATTTTTAGAAGATAACCCCTAGTTTTTATTTCTTCCCATTTTTTTTATTTTGCGTATGTGCACCTCTCAAATTATGCATAGCATCACCATAAATCGCTGTCGGGAATAACAATTCAAGTACAGATTGAAAACCTTTGGAAGACATCAGACGATCAAAATAATAGCGTTTATCATCTTCTTCTTTTTCTGTTTTCCAGAAAAAAGCTGTTTTATCTTCTGAGGGAGTGTACACCTGTACTTCTTCATAACGTCTTACGCCACTATCATCAGTATGCCTGATATAAAATTTTGCAAGTCTAATATTGCCACCACCAGCAGCCCCTTTACTAAAAAATTTTGTCCCTTCCTCTGGTGTTAGGGTATAATCTATTATTTCTACACCTGGTTGTTTACTCATATGTTCTATAATATCCAAAACAGGTTGCATGTCACTACATGAAGAAAGTTGACCTTTTATACGCAAATCCCTTGTACCACGAGTTCTAATATAATTATAGGAATTTGGATCACTCGGATTACTAGCCAAAACCAAAGAACGTCCAAAAATATCTTTTGCTTTAGCAGGATCATCAAACCCTCTTTCTATCATTTTTCTATATAATGAATCTATTGATTTGGTCCTAACATTTGTCTTTATTAAATATTTATCTTTTAATCTATCCGCCTTTACTTTTCTCATACCGACCTCATCATAATCATCAGCATCTTTTATACTAGATACTTGTACATCTAGCAAAGATCCTTTTTCATCAAAAATTGCTTTGGTAAAAATATTATTTGAAGGTGGAGTCATAAAATCATTCCACAAAGCAGTAATAGGCGCTTTTCCTGCTTCTCTAACAGCATCATAATATTCATCTGTTCTTGTATATAAATGCAACAAAGCCAATTGACGCCTTGCTTCAAAAACTTGGCGTTTTTTCTCCAATTTTCCATCCCCTGTTTTTTCAAAACCTTCTGCCCAAGATTTATCACCAAATGGGAAAGCACGTCTAATCAATTGACCAAGAGAAGCACCAGAAATCTCATTAGTAGTCTCTACTGAATTACCCTGACCACCAATTCTTTGGGAAAATGCCTTGTTTACTAAATTTTCTAAAAATATATTTATGTTTTGCAATCTGTTGTTTACATTTTTTTCTTCTATACCAAAAGATTCACAGAAAACTGAAGCTAATAAGTCATCAGGAATCTCTTTCAAAGTTCCTAATTTGTATTTCAAATTATGTTTTTGATAATCTGGAACTTCTTCTTCATCCTGTTCATCTGTCAAAGCATCTATGAATGTTTTTAGTTTATCTACAAATGGTGCTACTTTGGGATTTTTTCTTGCGATATCCAAGAAGATATCATAATCACATTGTGTTTCTAGCAAAGCATAAATAGTATGCATTACAGATTCTATATAAGACTCTTTGGTAGAAGGTCCTACCAATTCTTCTTCTAAATTACTAGCTTCTATAGCAGTTTTGAAAGCTGACCAAAAATCAGCTTCACCATAATACTCTTGCATCAAAGTACAAATATTTTGAAATTCTATTTGATGCTGGTAAAAATTTGGCACTCGCAAAAATTTGTCAAAAGCTGAATCTATTCCTTCACTACCAGGCTTTATCTGAGACAAATAATCATACAGCAATTTTATAATAGATTCTCTTTTGGATTTTTCAGCACGTTGTGATTTGTCTGCCAACTCAAAAAATACAGCAACAGCGTTTTTTTTGTTGTCTGGATCACGTGATACTTTTTCGTCTTCTGTCTTATATATACGCAAATTACCAAGCAACTCCACTTTGTCACTATCTGACAATTCTCCATTGTCAGCATATAAACGACCCATCATCGACAAATCAAGATTATGAAATTTTTTTATTTTGTCTTCTTCAGGATTAATAGGAAAAGCAGTGCTAGTAGGCAAAATTCTCGCAAAAAATAATTTTTGTTTTATTTCAACATCACCTTTATTTGTAGACAAAGTGTAATCAACATTTTTTTCAAATTCTTCCAAATCCAACACACGCAAATGGGTTTCTTCCAATACTTCACGCATAGCCGCAGCATGAAATGTCTTGTCAGTTTCGTCAACTTTTCCACCAACAGGCATTACTTGCCCAGCATTTTGTGTACTTTTTTCATCTTTTTCTGCCCAAACAATAGTATTGAAAAGCAGGCGTGTAAAATCAAAAGGTTTTAAAGGTTTTTCTAAAGGTTTTTCTGATGTCTTTTTATTTTCCATCTCATCTTGCATTTCTTGAATAATACCCCCCATTTCCTCCACAGATCTAGATTGCGCCAAAAACACACGCACCACATCTTGAGGTTTTTTTTCTTTAGAAAATTCTTTTATTTCTGGTATAAATACTTCTCCCATAAATATAACTAAATAATAATTTATAAATAAATTCAAATAACAACCTGCCTGCCGGCAGGCAGGAATCCAAATTTCAAATCAATAACAAATATAAAATTTTTTGATATTTGGATTTTAAAATTTAGATTTTTTATTTTATCATTCCACATTCCCCGTTCCTCATTCCTCATTTATTCCAAATGAACACTCTTCTCCCACTCCCCCACTTTTTTCTTCAAACTCGGATATTTGCCAAAATCCATACCACGGGCCACATCACGAGCTAGCTTAATAATATCATTATCTTTCATTGTTGCCAACTTCAAGTTCATCATCCCACTTTGCGAAGTGCCATAGACCGCACCAGGACCACGTACCTGCAAGTCATATTCCGCTAAAGCAAAACCATCACTAGTATTCTCAAAAAATTCTAAACGTTCCTTACTTTTAGCAGAATTCTTGGCAGTAAACAGAAAACAATAAGATTGATAGCTACTTCGTCCTACACGACCACGAAATTGATGAAGCTGAGCTAGCCCAAAATATTCCGCTCCTTCTATCATCATCACACTAGCATTGGGAATGTTTACTCCGACTTCGACAACTGAAGTAGAAACAAGAATATCAATTTTCCCACCAGCAAAATCTTGCATAATTTCGTCTTTTTCAGCCGATTTCATTTTCCCATGCAAATAATCTACTTTGAGATCTGGAAATATTTTTTTGCTCAATTTTTCAAACTCTGCCAAAACAGATTTTTTTTCTTGGCTACCAGTAAACTCATAATTTATTATTTCTATTTCGTTTTCGTCTTTTTCTTTCTCTTCTATCAAAGGACAAATTACAAAGACTTGTCTTCCTTGCTTTACTTGTTCGCGAATAAAATCATAAGCTTTTTGTCTGTTACTATCTTCTACCAACCTTGTCTTAATTACTTTTCTGTCTTTTGGCATTTGCTTGATAATAGACAAATCCAAATCTCCATACATAGTAAGAGCAAAAGAACGTGGAATAGGTGTGGCGGTCATACTAAGAAAATGAGGTGTTGTTTTTTTATTACCACTTTTTTCTTTGATTGTTTTTCGTTGCTCTACACCAAATCTATGTTGCTCATCGACAATCACTAAAGCTAGATCTTTGAATTTTATTTTGTCTGAAAGCAAAGCATGGGTACCAATGATAACATTTATTTCACCTGATTTTATTTTCTCTGATAATTTTTTTAGAGATAACTTGAGATAATTTGAGATACCTTGAGATAAATTTTCTATTCCAGAGTTATCTCGATCTATCTCTATTTTATCTCTATTTATTTCACGCATTGAGCGAGTCAATAAACAAACACCAATATCATGTCCACTCAAAAGCTTACAAAACGACTCATAATGTTGTTTTGCCAATATTTCTGTCGGCGCCATAATCGCCACCTGATAATTATTCAAAACTGTATCCAAAGTCGCCATGCCCGCCACCACTGTTTTGCCCGAACCGACGTCACCTTCAAGTAGTCTATTCATTGGTACACCTTTCTCCAAATCTTGAATAATTTCCCAACTAGCTACTTTCTGATCTTTGGTCAATTCAAAAGGAAGAGAAGACACAAAATCTTGAATCGCTTTTTCTGAAAATTTTATTTTTGGTGCTTTGGCAACTTTGATAGATTGCCTGAGCATCTCGGCCCGTAGTTGTAAAATAAAAAGTTCATCAAACTTGAGTCTCTTTTCTGCAAATTTTATTTCATCGAAATTTTCAGGAAAATGTATAGCTCGAATAGCTTCTTTCAGCTCCATGATATCAGCCACATCCCTCACATCTTCTGGAAGCCACTCTTCTATTTCATCAATCATGTGTACAACTTGACTAACCAAAAAGCGTAGTTGCTTTTGAGTAATACCAGCTGTAAGTGGATACATCGGCACAATTCTAGCTGTGTGCAAAGTAGAAGCAACTTCAGTCACAGCAGGTGAGGTCTTCACACGCTCATAACTCGGACTAACCATTTGCAAACCAAACATATCTGACTTCACTTTGCCAGAAAAATAAAATTCCTCTCCAACATGCAAAGTTTTTGATATAAAAGGCTGACCAAACCAAACTAGACGTAATTGATCACTTCCGTCAGAAATAAGCGCCTCCGTGACAATTTTACGCTGTCGTGAGCTTCTCTTAGCGTTTATAAGCTCTATTTTGCCCCGTATAGTGACTTCTTGACCATTTTGGAGCTTTGCTATGCTCAAAATCTCACTGTAGTCCTCATAGCGAAATGGGAAGTAAAACAACAAATCCTCTACTGTCACGATTCCAAGACGAGACAGCCTTTTTTCCAGCGTCTTTCCTATTCTATTTAATTTCGTTACCTTTGTTTTTAAAGACATAAAAAATACAAAACCTCTCTTATTCTTTAATTCTTAGTACTTATATATATTGTAACAAAAAACTCCCTTTTTGGGGAGTGTTTATTATAATTGTATTTCTTCTAAATTATCATTATCTACATTAAAATAAATAAATCTACCTAAAGAACTAAATTTATCTTCTATTAATTTTGCATTTTCAGGATTAAGATCTTCTGAAACTATTATAAATAGTATTTTAGGATTATACATACCCAATTTTATAATTTTTTCTCGGAAACGTTGTATAATATAAATCAAAGAATTATTTATAGTATTTTTAGTAACATATTTTATTTCAATAATTTCTGATATATCATCATTTTTAATTAATAATCCATCAACAATCATTTGTTTATTGTTTAGACCTTTTATTTTCATCTGCCATTTTATATTTTCTCCAAATTTATTAGTTAATATAGGTTTCAATTTCTTTTCCAAATTTTTAATTTTTTTAATTTTTTCATTAACCTGTTCATTAATACCAAACTCTCTCTTTGGTGTTGTAGAATCTTCATATTCTAAACTTTGTTCAATATTACCAATTTCTTTTTGTAAATCTTTTTTAATATATTTCTCTATTTTTTTAGTCTTTTGTTCCCTTTCAGCTTTTGTACTTTTTGTATATTGAATTTTTCCTAAAGTATCCGACATTTTATCACCTCTGGTTCTTAAAATAGCAGCTAAATTTGTCATGAATTCTTCAGAAGCAACGATTAAACCACCTATAAATAAAGAAACAAAAATAACATAAGGATTTTTTGAAATTGTCGCAACAATTAATATACTGAACCCACCTATAATTTTTCTGTAATCATCTCTTTTAATATCTAATTTAGTAAAAACAAAAAATACAAAAGAAATAAATAAAATAATCAAAAAAACATAAATTGTCAAAGCTATTATATCCATAGTCAATTTATACTAATATATAATTGAATAATAAACTTTTTTATTGAAAAAGTCAAAAAACCAGCCAAAAAGCTGGTTTTTTAGTGCTCTCGCTAAGAATCGAACTTAGATTTTCAGTTCCGCAAACTGAAGTCCTATCCATTGAACGACAAGAGCATGATTTTTCTTGATTTAAAGCAAAATTTTTATCAAGTTAAATTATGTATTATTTTAGCAATCTTGTCCGCCAGAGCTTCAGCGAAGGAGGAAACGACAAGAGCTTTAATGAAATACGGAAAGATTATAACCCAAAAACACGAATTTGTCAATCAAAAAGCCTGGGATATAATTCAGGCTTTCAATTCGCTATGAATTTCAAAATAATCTCCATTTTCTACCTATCATATCACTTAACGGTTCTTCTTCTTTGTCACTTTCTTCCTCCAGAAAAGACATCAGTGTAATTCTAATCTCGTTTGGATCCATGTCCAAAAGGGGTACACGCAATCTTGGGCTCAAATTGGCAGATTGATCTATATACAAAGTTTTTACACCTTCTTCTGGATTATAAATCACAAAAAAACTTTTTAGCTCTCCATAAGGATAAAATCTATCATTTAGTAAAATACCCAAATCTGTAATACCAAAAGGAATTACAATAGGATCTTGGTGAGCCTGCAAAAAAATGATAACAACAAATAAAATAAGAACTAAAGAAAAAAGAAAGTTTGAAGTCAAAAGAGAATAAGCCAACAGAACAATACCAATAATGGACATAATCACATACCAAGCACGATTCCTCTCATGCTTTTCATATTCTTGGACAGTCCATTCATGTAAAATTTCACCGACATCTATATTTTCTTCTAATTTTTTAGGCATAAAATTACGTTTAGTTTATATAGCATTATAATAGCATATTTTGAAAGGTCTGTAAATTTAATATGTTCATTTCAACATTGTTCCATTTTCACATTGCCATATTATTATTTTGTTTTAATTATTACTGAATCTACTGTATCTGCTTATTATACTTACTATGCTTCACTTTCTAAATAAAAAAACCTCCCAATTAAGAGAGGTCTTTCAAATTTAATTTGACTATTAGATATCTAGGTTGTCGATAGCACTAGTATCTACATCTTCCATACGTGAAGCACTTGAAGCAGGAGAAGAAGAATCTTCACGTCTACGGTGTTCTGAACCTTCTGGTTCGTTGATTTTCAAGTTTACAAGGGCGTTGTTCTTAGCACCAACTACTTTTAACAAAGTGCGGATAGCGCGAACAGTGTTTCCACGTCTACCAATGACATAACCAATATCAGTTGGATTGAGATCCAAAGTGATAAGTACACCACGTTCATCTACTGTACGGGTAACTTTTACTTCGTCTGGATTGTTTACAATCGCCTTAATGACGAATTCGATAAATTCTTGATCTTGTACCATATCTTTTCATGTTACATATATAAATAAAAACTTTCGATTTTTGACTCTACTTTCTCGACAAAAAGTAGATATAAATCGTAGAAAAATTATAACACCAAAGCCTCAAAAAGTCAATATAAGCACCCAAACCTCTTGTCCACAAGAAATTCAGAGTAAACAAAAAACCTCGCTGTTAACGAGATTTTTAAAGATATATTTTTATTAAGCTTGAGCTTCCTCTGCTGGTTTTTCTTCAACAGGGGCTTCAGCAGCTTTTTTAGCTTCTTCTGCGGCAACTTTTGCAGCTTCAGCAGCTTCTTTGGCAGTTTTTTCTGCGGCAACTTTCTCAGCTTTTTTAGTTTCAATTTTAGTTTTACGTTTATTGGTGATTCTTACTGACTTTTTCTTCTTACCTTCAATCACACCTTCTCTTACCAAAATATTATTTACAGTATTAGAAGTCTGAGCACCAACACTTATCCAGTGTTTGATACGTTCTTTATTTAATTCCAATACTTTTGGAATTTGAGTAGGACTATAATGTCCCAAAACTTCCAAACTACCATACTGTGTATCTCTGTTTTTTTCAGAAACAATAAAACGATAAGTTGGTTGTTTTCTTTTACCAATTCTTTGTAGACGAATAGTCAACATAATATACTTTTTTAAATAAATAAACCTTCTTGAGCGTGTGACGGTTTACGGCTGATATTTTAGCAGATAAGCCTTTTTTTGTCAAGTGAGCCTAGAAAACACTTAATATTGATCAATATAAATCATGCTAATACCTTTGCAATCATAACCAAAACGATGGTCATAATCCAAAACCATAGAAAATCCCAGAGACAACTGCATTTCACCAATATATACTCTAAAATCAAAGGTTTTTTCTTCCTCAGCGACAGCAGAACCCTTTTTTGGGAAAGGACGATATCCTTTCTCAGAATTATACTCATCCAACTTTTTTAGAATGTTTTCATGAACAAAATTACTTACAGTTTGAATATTCTTATTATTTTGCCTCTTACGAGCGCTCTTTTCCGTTTTTACCTCAGCCAACTGTTTAATTAAATTATCAGGTACTTCAAATTTTGAAATATCTCCAAAAAATCCAGTATCATTAAACATTCTTCTAATGATAGTTTCTTTACACAAATCAAAATTAGGGACTTTTTCTCTATCAATATTAGAAGGCCTTGCACTTTCTAAGTCATCATCAAGACCAATCAAACCTTCCATTTCAGCGGAACCAACATCTGTACCAATATGACGCAAACCACTAGTATACAGACGTGGATCACGATTTCTTTCAGGCATATAATTAATCAAGCTTAACACTAAGTAATTTACTAATACCATCATTTCCCATGGTTACTCCATACAAAACATCGACAGCATGCATAGTCACTCTGTTGTGAGTAATAATGATAAATTGAGACTGTAAAGCAAGCTCACCCAAAATCTTGGTAAAACGAGTGGTGTTGGCTTCATCTAGAGCGGCCTCAACTTCGTCTAGAATCACAAATGGTGAAGGATTGGTGTGAAGTATCGCACAAAGTAAAGCTATTGAAGTCATAGTTCTCTCACCACCAGACAATGCTGAAATATTTTTAATCTTTTTTCCTGGTGGACAAGCATAGACTTCCACACCAGTAAGAATTTTTCTCTTTCTCTTTTTTTCTAATTGTTCATCGCCATTATCCAAATTTTCTTGTTCTACAAATTCTTCTCCTTCTATCACCAACTCGTCTTCGTCTTTTTCTGTGCCATAAACTTCAACCAACTCAGCACTACCACCTTCAAAAAGTAATTTGAAATAACGAGCAAATTCTTTTTTTATTTTGTTAAAACTTTCTTTGTGTTTTTTCTTCATTAGCTTGTCTAGTTCCTCAATCATTTTTTCCAAATCAGCCGAAGCTTTGTTCAAATCAGCTAGTTCTAAATCTAAGGAATCATGACGCTCACGAATTTCTTCATATTCGCCCATGACACTTTGGTCTATTCCCCCAATCAAAGACAATTGATACTTCAATTTCTCAATTTCAATTTTGTTACTTTCTATTTCTTCTTCAGAAAATGTTTCTGTCAAACGACTAGTGATATTACCAATCCCCTCTTGCAATTCAGAAAAAATTTCCTGTTCAAGGTCTTCACGATGAGTTTGCAGTTTGACGATTTCTACTTGCAAATTGTGCTTTTCATCAGCATGTTTATTTAGAGCCAACTGTTCAGTCTGCATACTATCTTGCAAAGCAAAAATCCTTTGACGTTTTTGTTCTTCTTCATCATTTAGTTTTTCTATTTTTTTACTTACAGATTCAAGTCTCTTTTCGACACTAGAGATTTGTTCAAACAAGGTATCTTTTTGTCTAGAAAATTCTGTCATCATACCACTATACTCTTCTTTGGAAAGTGAATGCATAGACAATTCTTGCTTGAATTGAGAAAGTTCTTTGGAAGCTTCACGCAAATTATTTTGCAGAAAATTTATTTTTTCATTTTGCACTTGCTCTTGGGTGCGAGACACAAGCATATTTTCTTTTTCATTTTCTACCGCAATTTCCAATTTGTCCAAAGCAATTTTGTTTTCAAGAGTTTCTTGCTTCATTTGTTCGTAGGCATATTCACTAAAATCTTGATTGCCTCCTGCAAAAGAAAGAACACCTTTTCTGGCACGACGAAAACCACCTTTCATCGAACCACTAGTTTCCATAACATCGCCTTCAAGAGTTACCATACGTACTCTGCCAATCCCAATTTTACGTGAACTTTCAATATCCTCCACAATCAAAGTGGAACCAAAAACATAAGAAAAGACATCATCATAAACAAGGTCATAATTAACAAGATTGACAGCAAGACCATAAACTCCGGAAGCTTGCTCCAAATCTTTGATGTCATTGGTTACAAAGCGAGCTTTAATTTTGTTTAGTGGCAAAAAGGTAGCAAAACCAAGTTGTTGAGATTTCAAAAATTCAATACATTTTTGTGCTACTCTATCGTCCTCTACCACGATTGAACCTAAATGGGCTTGAGCAGCGACTTCGAGAGCTAGACGATATTTTTCATCTACTTTGGCGAGCTGTGCCACAATACCATGGACTTTGCCTCCAAACTTGCCTGGCACTTGCATAAGTATTGCATTGACTGCTCGTAATCCTTCAAACTGGACACTATCCTTGCCTTGTTTCATTTCATTGATACTATGCTCCAATTCCAATTGTCTATTTTGTAATTTTATTTTTTTACTTTGCAGTTCTTCAATAGTATTAATCAAATCTTTCATTTTACTTGCCAGTTCTGATTTCTTTTTTTCTTGCAACTCTATATCTTTTTCAATATTTTTTTCTTGAGTAGAGAATTCTTCAATTTTGTTTTCAAGCCAACCAATATTTTGTTTACCTACTTTACCAAATTCTGTTTGTAATTTACCAGAAACTATAGATTGCTCTCTTTCTAGAGTATTTTTTTCTTGACTAATTTTTTGATATTCTTCTTGAAGTTCAGAAAAAACTTCTTGACGAGATTTTTCTTGAGCTAGTTTGGCTAGTTCAGTTTGCACTGATGATAGACGATTATTTACTTCTTCATAAGTTTTATTGACTTCCTCAAAATTAATTTGCAGTTTGTCCAAATTGTCTGACAAATTTTTGTGCAATGTAAAATAATATTTTTCTTGTGTTTCACGCAAAGACAATTCTACTTCTTGCCTTTTTTCCAGTTTACTCACCTGACGTTTCAAACTCTTCAAATGTGGTTCTACTTCACGTAGCATCGCTTCAGCTTGCGCCATGTTTTCTGAAGTTTTGTTGAGCTTGAGCACAGCGTGATGACGCTTGATTTGAAATTCTTTGATACCCACAGCCTCATCAAAAAATCCTTTTCTTTCAGCAGGAGTTTGTAAAAGTAATCTATCTATCGTACCTTGACTAATGACTGAATAAGAACCTTGTCCAAATTGGGCTTGCGCCAAAAGAATTTGTAAATCAAGTAAACGAACTGGACTACCGTTCAATAGATATTCACTTTCACCAGAACGATAAAGCTTACGAGAAATTTCCAATTCATCGTAATCTACTTTAACTCTTTTGTCTTTGTTATCAAGCAAAAGTGTCACACTAGCCAAACCCATTTTGCCTTTACCCTCTGAACCAGCAAAAATAACATCTTCGCTTTTTTTACCACGAAGATGCTTCATACTTTGTTCACCTAGAACCCAACGAAAGGCATCCACTACATTACTCTTACCACTGCCGTTTGGCCCGACAATGGCAGTGACACTATATTGTCCGCCTTTTTTTTGTGGTGGAAAATCAATGACTGTATTATTGGCAAATGATTTAAAACCGTTTATTTCAAGCTTTTTTACGTACATAAATCAGAATCAGTGATAAATTAATATTAATATAATATATACTTTTTAAAAAATTATTCAACTTATCATCAAAATAGTCTATAAAGTCCATAAAGTCAAAAGTTTATAAAGTATTTATAAAAAACAAACTATAAAAAGACTTTATAGACTTTATGAACCTGCCTGCCGGCAGGCAGGCTTTACAAACTTTTGACTAAAACTTAACTAACCAAATAAAACTATAAATTTAATCAATT
>Ga0208863_1001898_pt1 | contig 11804 bp, 9 predicted proteins | sample RifOxyD3_FD_184040 | JGI IMG/M metagenome (GOLD analysis project Ga0208863, IMG submission 184040) | Soil microbial communities from Rifle, Colorado - Rifle Oxygen_injection D3 (SPAdes) | ecosystem: Environmental > Terrestrial > Deep subsurface > Rock core/Sediment | place: Rifle, Colorado...
CAATCAGCGGTGGTAGAGCTGGTTGGGAGTGTTCCGGGCCTGAAAAGAGGTTCCTCGTGAAACCCTGTGTCGGGCCTGGGGGCGCTGTGGGGGTGTAAAACTGGGCTGAGTCGGCTCTGTGGTGATCGTAGGTTTTTGGGAAATAGTGGGTGCCTGAATTTAGCCCGGCAACTTTTCCTTTGCTTTTGACGGCTAGAAATGCTTTTAACGCCGGGTCAAATGCAAGGAGGTTTTTTGATAATGTGCAATCATGGTTATATCCGTCTTTATTGCATGGTGGTTTTGTTACTTCGTCATTTTCTCTGGTAAATTTTTTCCAAAAAGTCCAATGTTTAAGCTCTTTAAGTTCACGAGGAAGAGAGTTAATCTGTGTCTCGGTCATTGTTTCACCCCTTTTGAAAACCTAAGGGTTGACCGCGAAGCGGTGCAATGCTATCCTTGTGATAGCAAAAAACACCGCGAACGCGGTCAAACCCCTTTGAAGAGTCCCGAATCTTTCCAGGAGCCGGGACTCTTCATTTTAGGTTGATTCATAATACCGGTACCACTGTCTGAAAGACAAGGCCTATCTAGAAGTTGGTTTAGATATTTTTTTTAGTCCAGATTTGTGGACATGATTTTGGTTTCGGTCGCAATTCGAGACCAGTTCTATTTTCCAAATAATTCCGAATGTGACCCTGTTCGTTCCAGGATCAAAACTTCACCGTCAATTTTATAAATCAGGAGCCAATCAGGCCTGATATGAAGTTCTCGAAATCCGACAAAGTTTCCAACTAAAGGATGATCCTCATATTTTGGGTCAAGCGACATCTGGTTCAAGAGCAATTGCAAGACCGTTCTGAATTTGCCATAATCCTTGCCCTGGGAAATGGTTTTTTGAAGGTCTTTCTTAAAACGGGTTGTAGCCCGATGTGAGAGCATCATTTTTCCCCGAATTCTTCGTCATATTGGCGTAAGGCTTCTTCGCCCGAAATAATCTCGGTAAGCCCCTTGCCGCGTGCAGAGGCTTCAAGCACCTTGCGGGTTTCCTCGTTTGGCTCACGGCCGTATCTTAAGCACAAGGCGCACTCATCAGGGTTGTCCGTGATCTCTTTACCTACCAGAAACTTCAATACTGACGAAACGCTCATTTCTTTCAAAGCTGCCAGGGCTTTCAGATTTTTATGGGTCCAGTCATCAATTTTTACATTCAACATTTTCATTTTCAAATCACCTCTATGGATAAGATAACTCATGAAGTCTAGCAAGTCTAGCAAGAATAGCAAAAAAAGACCAAGTGTATAGAAATTCTATTTTTTGCACCTTGGAAAATGAATCTATTATGGCTAAATGCGGTACCCTGGCTGTGTCGTAAACAAGAAAGCATTGTGTTTAAGGCTTTTTCCTGGTTTGGTTTACATAAAAAATGTTCCCGGACGTTGCATCAAAGTAGCATCAATACAGGAAAAGTCTCTTTTTTCGTGCCCATGGGAACAATACAATCTTTTTTTCACCGTCCGATTTCAAATCTGTTCCCCTGGTGTCAAATTTTTCCCGTGAACCTTCCCGTAAAAATGCTGTTGCTGTGACCGCATGCCGTCGCTGCCACGCCGTGAAGCTCACGGGAAAGAGAGTGTTTCACGTGGAGATACTGATCGTAAACAAGGTTGGTGGATGTGCCGATGTTTACGGTGAAGTTCACCGCATGCCGTCACCGTCACGGCAAAACGTCAGGAGGGAAGAGACAATGGAACTCACGCAAAACATGACCCCGCTTTTGAAAGTTTCAAAGGAAATGGGAATCACCCCGGACAAATGCCGATATTGGCTGTCTCTTCTGGAAGCGGAAACGGAAAAGATAGGGAAGGCCCGATTCGTGAGGGATGAAAACGTTGTTCAACTTCACCAAATGGCTCGGATGGTTGCCGATGGTATCACCCCCGGTGAGTCGGCAAAGAGAACCAAAACTGGCCCGATTGATGTTGCCTTGGTTCCAATAACCGCCACGGAAAAACCGCTTGATCTTGCGCCCGTTGCCGCCAGAATGGAAGGAATGGAGAAAGCTATACTTGCCCTGACAGAAACATTCAGGAAGGAAATGAAAGTCATGGTTGAAGAAAACCGCGCTCTTTGTTCAGAAGTTTCCCTTCTTCGTGGCTTTCTCCCCGCGTTGGTCGAAAAGCCGGTCGTCACTGAAATGGCAATCACTCCCGCGCCGATCCGCGCTGTGGTTACGGAATCTTCGCAAAGAAAAATCACTTTTTTAGAATCGGTTAAACTCGGTATTGATGATTGTTTCGGCCTGCTTTTTGGAAGAGGATAAGCGGAATGTTTCGGAATTGATTGGGAGTGATAGAATGCCTGAAACAGCGAAAAAGGAGAGGAAGTATGGAAGATTTAAGATTACGGCTGAAGCCAAGAGCCAGAAAAGACCGGATTAAAGAGGCTCTCGGGGGAATTTCCGATAAGCGGTTTCTGCCGCTTCAGAAAAAACTCATTGGAGATCTGGATAACGCCAACTTCAAGAGTATTGACTTGGGGCTTTATATGCGGCTTGGCGGGTGGTCGAATACGGGCGGAACGTATTCAAATACGATGATAGCGGTTGAGGCGTTATGTGAAGCGATGTTTGGATACGCGCTTCCTGAGAAGATCGGAAAGATTTACTTTAAAGTTCATCGGTATCATTCCTCATCGAGCTTGGCAAAAATCGCCCCCAGCATAAAAGAATTTCATGAGAAAAAAATGAAATAGCCGGGGAAGCTATTCCTTGACCAGAGTTGCGGTAACAAGCATGATGATTTCCGTTTCAACTTTTTGTTTGTCGCGGCTTCTGGCCAGACCGCCGAAGAGCGGTAAATCTCCGAGAAGGGGAATCTTGTTGTTGCTCTCCCGCTCTTCACGGCTTAACAAGCCCCCCATCACAATCATTCCGCCGTTGTTGACCCGAAACGTGCTTTCGGCTTCCCGCGTTCGAATCTGAGGATAGCCCTGTTTAGTGGTTGCAACCACGGAACTCACCTCACCTTTCAGGCACATGCGAATGCAGCCGTCTGAATCCACAGTAAGGTTTTTCACGGTCATTTTGATACCCACGTCTACCCACTCAAGTTGCGTGTTGAGTTTCAAGATCGAGCCGGAATCGGTTTGCGCGGTTGCAGAAACTTCCAAGGGAATTCGATCCCCGATAGTTACCTTAGCTTCCTCTCCTTCAATTACTCGTAAATTAGGTTCAGCTAAGATTTTTCCGTCTTTTCCCTCGTGCAAAACCCGCAATAACAGCGGCAACATATCTTTAGGGTGAAAATCCTTGATTTCCCCGTAACTGTAAGCGCTTTTATCCAAATCGATTCCTAATGTTTTCAATTTCGTTTTCGCGACTTCGGCTAAACGAAATTGAATAAGCGCCTGTTTCTTTTTCTTTCCCAAACTGGTTAAAATCGCGGCGGCCTCTTCCAATGCTCCGGTTTTTCCGATAAGCACCATTTGGCGATCACCAACGCTTTCCACCCCCAGCCCTTTCAATGCTTCTTTCGCGGTTTCCGGTTTCATTTCGCCGAGTAACAGTTCCTTGCGTTGTTTCCTGGCTTGTTGATCGAGTTTTTGCAAAATGATTAAAACTCGTTCCCGGTCGGCTATCGGCCCTTCAATGAGAATTGAACCGGTTCCCCCGAGGTCACCGATTATAGTTCGACCTTTCGCGGCTTCAGCAGCTTTACATACTTTTTGGGCGTCCAGATGTTCAGGCGTGAAAACCTCGCTTCCCCAGGCGGTTATTTTGCGCCATTGTGAAACACGCTCCTGATATTTCTGAACCGCTTCCTGAGACCCTTTCCAAAGCAAGCTTCCGCTATTGCTCTCGGTTTCAATGTCTTCCGATTTCAATTCTTTGACGATCAGCTTTGATTCCGGTTCCGACATGGCAAGGCTTTTTTGTCTGGTTTGCAGGTCCGGTAATTTCTTTGATAAATCGCCGATTTTATTCATGTCATTGGTCGGTCCGAACAGCAAAATCGCTCGCTGATCCCCGGGTGTCGTAGCGGTTTTCAAACCCGGAATCAGGGTATTAATAATACCCAAAAACCACTTCACATCTATTCCGGCGGGGGTACGAAATATAAAGGGTTTCATTTCCGGCCGGTATCGTTGGGCCCGGTCCGGCGGATATAAAAGAAGCGTATTCGAGCCGATCAAGCAACTTTCCAAACCAACTGTTTTTTGAACGAGACTGAAAGCCTCTTCAATATTCATATCTTGCAGATGAACGGTGATTTTACGCTGTTGCTGAACCGATTCATCAACGAACACATTTCTGCCGGTGCTTTTTGAATACAGCTCAATTATTTGACTCAATGGGGCTTCTGAAAGCTTTAAAACCTCTGCATTCACAGGACACCCCAAGGTCAAAGCGGTTATGAAAATCAGACCTAATGAGATTTTTCTAAAGGTATTTTCCATTCTCTCCCCCTTTCGGTGACGGCACGAATCACGAGAAATTCCGAAGTCATGGTTTCGATTCGTAAGCCGCTCGGGGTGCGATCCCCTGGTTGAACCAACATATTTTTCATTTGTTCTTCGATGATTCCCGTGGGTTGTCCTTTGCCTGAATAAAAACCTAAATACCGAATCTTCGGAGTGCCGATCGTTTGCTTTTCAGGAACGATATCTCGTCCGAACAGATCGACATTACCGAGGTTGAGCGGTAGAACGTGTTCCGGTAAAGGTTCCATCGGTTCTTTCGAGGTGTTATTACCTTGCCAGGCACCAGTTCGAACGATCATTTTAACTTGGGTGTTAACAAGCAAATCGTCTTGTACTATCAAAGAAAGCTTGTTTATAATCACGGCGCGATTTCTGCCGATTTCCCGAAGCAAATTAGCGGCGGCTTTATACTTTCCAACTCCGGACAGATTGACATAAACCGGATATTCCCCGGTTTGTTCCGTTTCCTGTAATGTGAATTGCCATGCTTTAGCCAGAGCTTGAAGGCGGTTGATCAAAGTCTTGGCATTTTCAGCGGGCACTTCGTTCAAGGCGGTTTGTCCTTCTTTCAGCCAAACCGAACTTTTTTCAAGGTCCGGTATTTCTTTTTCCAGGCGGTTAATTTCTTCTTTGAGTCTTTCCGGGTTTTCTTTCTGTTCAGAAAAGTCTGAAATGCCCCATAAAAAGAGGTTCCCAAAGCATAACAAAAGAATGCCCCAGGTTATTCGTTCCATGAACAGACCGCGAGAATGCCGTTTTTTACTCGTTCTTCCATGGTCACTCGAACGTTGGAATTTCCTAAAACCGCATTCATGTAGCGTGAGGCGGTATCCAGATCGCCGGTAACCATCTTGATGGTTCCTTTGTTTTCATCGCTTTCAAAGCTTTTTAACTCAACCGCCCCTGGCCGTTCTTTTTCAAGTTTAGCCAGAACGAAAACCGGCGATTTTTCCCGCAACTGCAACCATTCGTTTCTTGCGGCAATGGCCCCGTTCAACGTTTCAAAGCTTTCAGGAACCGCAAAGGTTTTCTTCTGCTCGTTCAACGTTTGAAGGCGTGTTTTCAGGGTTTCGATTTCTGCTTGTTTTCTTTGCAGTTCCGAACTTCTTTGACCGTATGAAACTCCCTGCCAAACCAACAGAAAGAAAAGCATAACAGCGGCCAATGGTTTCACTGGCCGCAGGTTAATAAGTGCGGGACCCTTTTTGAGATTCAGTTTTAACACCGCTTTCTCTTTCGACAAACTTCAATGGTTTCTTAATCTCCGATATTTTTCAGTGTGAGAGGGAAATACTCACCCAAAAATTTCTTGTCGAAAAAAAAATGATTGCTTTTTTTTAAAAAAGTATTAAAATCTCGCTATTCACAGAAAATAATTAAAGCAGAGTTGTTTGCATGAGAAATTTTTGGGGGAGGACTCCAAATGGCGTTCCGACGCATCGTTTTTGCCGTGCTGTTTTTCCTGATTGTTTTCTGTATGGCTCCAGGTGCACGGTGTTTTGCCGATACCATTTACGTTAACCTGATAACAGGCGAGTATGCATCAGCGCCGGTGCCTTTTCATTGGGATGAGTTTACTCCTCCTTCAGAATGGGAACGCCCCATTCAGACGATTCCGCCAGGTAACTGGGAAAAAGTTGTTGTAACGATCTCCGGCAACATTCCAAGCACGGAATATTATGATGGACGCTGGTGGGGTCATATTTTGGGCGATTTTTACGCATTACCCTCCGGTTCACAAGTGAGTTTTTCCTGGGCACAAGGCTATCACTCCGACCAATTCACGTTAAACCTGGAACCTGGCGATACGGTATATTCGGTGTACGGGAAAGCGGACTACTTGGTATATCCGGGCATTCCGAATGGAATAGAATACACAATTGAATCAGTAGCGTTGATAGGCACGCCAGCTGCAAATCTTCCACCACAAACACCTCCGGCATCCCTGACGGAAGATCTTATTGCAGCGAATGACCATTCGAAAAACTGCACTGAGCCAGTGGTTCCTGAAACAAATCCTCCACCGAATGATGGTCAAGACAAGTTTAAGCTGACAGCGTATCAGAACAACAATAAAATTGACGTTGCAGACCCGGTCAATATTCCATCAGGGAACTTTACGCTGCTTGAATCGGATCTTTCTCTCAAATCGAGATTGCCTCTTTCGATAGACAGAACGTATAATTCTATTGACACCTCCGTCAGCCCGTTCGGAAGAGGTTGGAACGCACTGCCGTTTTCGCGACTCGAAATAGCTTCGTCGACGATTGTTTTTGTCAATTCCAACGGAACTCGCGTCATTTTTCAACGAGTCGACGATGAATACAAGTCTTCCGAAGGTGTTCAACTCACGCTGTCGCTGGCTTCTGACACCGGCTTTTGGTCTGTATCACAGCCAAGCGGCAGCACTTGGACGTTTGATGCAGCCGGAAAAATCATACGAATCGAACAAGCATACTACGGCCATGACGTTTTAGATGCATTGACGTTTAATTATGATCAGGCTGGAAAACTTTACCAAGTCAGTAATCCGGCCGGTCAATGGCTGCGATTCACGTATAACCCCTCGAAACTCGTAACAGCAATCACCGATTCAACCAGCCGAAGCGTGCAATACACGTATGACGGGCAGTATAATCTAACATCATTCACCGACACTCTCGGAAGAACGACCGATTACTCGTACGATGCAGACGGTTACATGAACAGAATCGTGGAGCCGGGGAATCGTGTCAGAACGATCGAGTATGCTGATTTTCGTGTTTCCAGCATCACATCTCCGACCGGTGATGTTTCAAGATTTACGTGGAATCTCAACGATCGTGAAGTCGAACTTGTCGCCCCGAATGGAACAAAATATACCTACCAATTTACAAACACCTGGAAGCTGCAAAATTACACGGTTACCGGCGCGAATGGTGAGGCTTTCACGAAAACCTATGTTGCGACGGGCACGGTCTTCACCGAAGTCACGAACTCGTTGGGAAATACTTCGGCCTATTCGTATTATCCAAACGGCCACCTAGGCTCGTTTACCGATCCCCTGGGAAGTGTAACCTCGTATGAATGGCACCCGGTCATCAGAAAGCTGACGAAAAAGGAAAACCCGCTCGCCCGAACCTGGAACTATCGCTGGTGTAGCAGAGGGAATCTGATTTCCGAAACCGACCCTGCAGGCAGCGTAACCTCATACACCTATGATATTTACAACAACCGGATCTCTAAAATAGATCCTCTGGGCCGTGTCACACGCTGGATTTACGATTCAACAGGTAATTACCTTGTACAAGGCATTGATGCGGAAGGCGGCATTTCAAGCTTTTCTTACGATATCAGAGGGAATCTGCTATCGTTATCCGATCCGCTAGGCAGAACGACACAATTTCAATACGATCTTTTGAACCGCCTAACGAAGACTGTTTCCCCTGATGGTCGGTACGTAGAAGTTGAATACAACGAGGCGGGAAAGGTTGCTGTTAGCCGTGACAATCTTGGCCGCGAGACTCACTGTAGTTATGATTTAGCAGACAGGCTCACCACACTGACAAGACCCGATGGAACCACCTTCAATTACGCTTATAATGCGAGTGGACAGAAGATTTCCGAAACGGATTCGTTGGGCAGAATTACAAGGTTTGAATATTCCCCGATAGGCTTGCTGACAAAGACCATCTACGCTGACAACAGCGTTGAAACGTTTTCCTATGATACGGAAAGCCGCTTGGTAAGTAAGACCAACGAACTAGGACAAACCGCGAATTTTGAGTATGATCCGATGGGCTGCTTATTGGCTATGATCGACCCCACCGGGGCACGTTGGGAGAGTCAGTATGACGCCGCCGGCCGGAAACTTGCCGACAAAGATCCGCTGAATCGGGTCACGGCTTACCAAGTTGACAACCTGGACAGGATTACGAAAGTTATCAGGCCCGATAATTCTTTTGTGACCAATTCTTTCGACGCAGTAGGCAATCTTTTAAGCACGGTAGATGCGCTTGGCAATAGTTGGTCATGGGTTTATGATAAGTTGAACCGCCAAGTGAAAGGCATTCAACCGAATGGCGCAAGCTCTACGACCGCATTCGATGCGGCCGGGCAGGTCATCGCGGAAACGGATGCCCTCAACCGGACTACAAGATACAGCTTCGATAACGGAGGCCGAAGAACGGCTACCACCGACGCTTTAAACAATGTCTGGCAAAATTTTTACGATCGTGCCGGAAGATTAACAGCGGTAAAAGACCCGATGGGCGCTATTTCTTCGATGAGCTATGACATCATGGACCGTGTTAGCAGCCAATTTGACCCATTGGGCAATGTGACAAGTTATGAATCTGACAATGTCGGAAGGCGCATAGCCAAAACCGATGCGTTAGGGCGACGATCGATAACCGCTTACGATCTACGCGATCGCGTGACCAGCGAAGTAGATCCGGAAGGCCACACGGTTTCTTTCGGCTACAACCTAGCCGGGCAACGTGTGGCTTTGACGGATGGGGCTAATCGCACCTGGCGCTGGGAATACGATCTTTTGGGCCGCGTGACCTCCGAGATCGACCCGCTCGGAAATATCAATCGCTACGGTTTCGACAACGTGGGAAATCGAACAACCTGGACCAATGCGACAAATCAAACAACAAATTACACCTTCGATACGATGAATCGATTGTCTCAAGTCAACTATTCAGACGGAAGTCTTGCAACCATGGCCTACGACTTAGAAGGAAGAGAACTTGTACGTTCAGGCCAAAGTGGTGTGACCACCAAAACCTATGATGCCGTCGGTAATCTCAATTCTGAATCGTTTTCACTTGTCGGTGCGGGTTTATATAATTCATCCAAGATATGGCAATATCAATTCGATTTCGCCGGGAACCGCATCCGTGCCACTGACCCCGAAGGCGGAATCTTTACGTATCAATATTCCGCTTTAAATCAGCTTACGGTTCTTGATCCTCCAGGAAGAAATGATGAGGTCTCGATTTCATATGATGCCGCCGGCCGATTGATTTCTGAGAGCAAACCCAATATCTTCACAGAAAATATTTTTGACCCCGCCAGTCGGCTTTTGAGCACCACTCATGCTAAATCCAAAGGCCAAAAGCCGGTTTTAGTCTCACGACAATACACATACAATGTTGTCGGTAATCGCACGGCTCAAACCGATGAAGACGGCAAAACCACTTTCTATGAATTTAACGGGGCGGATTGGTTGACGAAGGCTGGGTATCCGGATGGTTCGCAGGTAGTTTGGGGCTACAATGGCGCCGGTGACCGGGTTTCTGAAACCATCGGAACAGCCGCATCGATTCTGTACTCGTACGATTCGGCTGGCCGAATGACCGCACGCGGTGCGGATTCTTTCGTTTATGACAACAATGGGAATCTTGTACAAGCCTTAGAAAACGGCATGGAAACCCGAAACACCTGGAACACCCAAAACCGGTTAACCCAAGTTGAAAAAGTTACCACAAGCGGAAATTTCGTCGAAAATTACGGGTATGCGCCTGAAGATTGGCGGCGAATCAAGCGCACCGCGAACGGTAAAACCATTTTTACTGTTTTTGACAACGCGGATGAAGCGCTGGAATATGAAATTGTGAATGTGACCAAAGGCCCGAGCGCACCAAGCGTTGGTCTTGAGCTTACTCGGCAATTTATTTCCGGCCCAGGAAATGACGACATGAAGTTTTCGGTGAAAGGCCGCAGAATCTACGGCATGTTAGCCGATGCCTTGGGCAGCGTCATCGGCCTGACCACCCCCAGCGGAAGAATTATTGCTAAAGTTCCATATGATGCATGGGGAGTATTTCTGCAAGCACCTGACGGCACAACTACCACCACGACTGCGGCAAGCCTCGCCGATTTTGAAGCCTATGTCGATCGAATCGAAGCTTCCCGAAGTTTGGGGGGAACCACGGCAACATACGACCCCTACGCCACCGGCCGAAGATATGCGGCTGAGCTGAGCCCTCACCTCTACACCATGCGAAGATTTGAACCCCTGACAAAAAATTGGTTCAACCGGAATAGATTTTATAATCCTCGCCACGGACGCTTTCTGAGCGTTGACCCAATAGGGTTCCTGGCTGGCCAGAATCGGTTTTCATACTGCGGCAACAACTCGCTTCGGTGGACCGACAGATGGGGACTTTGCCATAAGGCAAAGTTTGAACAGGGTTATTTTCAAGACGATCAGGCGGAAACGGTCTCTAGACTAACTTTTGAGAATGCTGGGGTGCCTTTAAATTCTACCCCCTATTACCCCCCCGAATTTCGAAATTCACCGGCCGGTAAGACTGCATTTTATGCGGGTGCCATAACTACGGCATATTTTGGTGGTCGTGGCGTAAAAGCAACGATGGATCTGTGGGATGCTTATCAATTTTGGAAGAAAACTAGTGAAAGCCAGGGACAACCTCTGTTACTACCATCACCATTGACAGCAAGCGAAAATCTTGGTGGTCATACTATTGCACGACACGTTGGCAGGACAGACGCTGACCTTGCTGCTCGATTGGCCTCCCAGCGAGGAATTCGTGCTGCTTCAACGTTTTTGAATCAAGCTGAGGCTGAAGCAGCCGTAGCCAACGCTCTTGCCGCCAATGCCGAGGAGGTCGCAAGCTGGATGGCTTCAGGTGCCAATGGTCGTTTGCCCCTGAATATCCCTTTCTCAGGCGGAAGAGTTTTGCAGCGCGGGGCTTCGGTCTCAACCCCTGGGACTGGTGCAAGGATTGTATTGGAAGGTAATGGAAGAGGGGGGTATAACATTTTAACTTCTTATCCAATGCCATGAATACCTTTAAAAAAGACCCTAAACAAGAACTACTAGTCAATTTTTTCAGTGCCTATTTTCACGAAGACTGGCCATGCGAAGCTAAAACCCCGGAAGAGGTTGTTACAGCATATGCCAAGGGAACAGTATCAGACGAGAAAATAGGTATTTTATGTAAAGCCATTCTTGAATTTTCTCGACGTTTCGATGACGAGAAGGAACTGGAGGAAAAGTTATTCTCGGAACTTGGCTGTTATTACACTCCTAGTGCAGATGGATTATCACCCAAAGAATGGCTTAAACGGGTAGTTTCTCAACTTGTGGGTTTGCGTGGGCTTCGAACCGATTCTTTTTTTGATGGGGGCATCTAATTTAGATGCCCGACAAACCTTGAACCAGCCCGCAGTATCCACTCGAACTTGTTGAGTGGTAGCCGAAGGCCCCCGCGAAGCGGTGGACTGAGTGCCGGAGGTGAAAGGGCGTGCGGGGCACCCCCGCAGGGGGCGAGGCCGAGCGGCCGAGATATCCGGCCAATGGGCCTATTGGACGGTAAGCGGGAATCGCAATT
>Ga0208863_1001900_pt1 | contig 11789 bp, 12 predicted proteins | sample RifOxyD3_FD_184040 | JGI IMG/M metagenome (GOLD analysis project Ga0208863, IMG submission 184040) | Soil microbial communities from Rifle, Colorado - Rifle Oxygen_injection D3 (SPAdes) | ecosystem: Environmental > Terrestrial > Deep subsurface > Rock core/Sediment | place: Rifle, Colorado...
CCCGCCTCTGGCGCAGCGTTATCGCCGCATTTCTGTTCGCCGGCATGATGACCTTCTTTGGTGTGCGCGCATTGCTGGCGTAGGCTCTCACCTGTCCGCAGCCGGATGCAGGCAGTCAGCGACCCATCCGGGCGCTAGGCCAGTTTCTTGAGCAGCTTGTCGTGTATCCCGCCAAAGCCGCCGTTGCTCATTATCAGAATCTGATCGCCGGGACGTGCCGCCGCCGCGATGACCTTGACTAGCGCATCGAGATCATCGATGACCACGGCCTTGTCTCCCATGGGGGCTAGCGCACCCTGCGCATCCCAACCGAGCTTGCCCGAGTAGCAAAAAACCAGATCAGCGTCCTTCAGGCTGCCGGGCAGGGCATCCTTCATCACGCCCAGCTTCATGGTGTTGGATCTGGGTTCCAGCACCGCCAGAATACGTGCTGAGCCTACTTTGTGGCGCAATCCGGCAACAGTGGTGTCGATTGCTGTGGGATGGTGGGCGAAGTCGTCGTAGACGGTGATGCCGTTAACGATGCCTTTCACCTCCATGCGGCGCTTCACATTTTTGAATTCAGCCAATGCCTCCAGGCCATGCGCGACAGGTACGCCAGCATGACGCGCGGCAGCGAGTGCGGCGAGTGCGTTCATGCGGTTGTGCTCGCCCAGCAGTTCCCAGTGCAGCGTGCCTTGCAACACGCCGTTCAGGGTTATGTGATTATCTGCGTCTATATCCCAGCCCTCGTTGTTGCCGAAAATTTCCACCGGCGTCCACCAGCCGCGCTCGAGCACGCGCTCCAGGGATTGTTCGCGGCCATTGCTGACGATCAGGCCGTTGCCCGGCACGGTGCGCACCAGATGGTGAAACTGCGTCTCGATGGCGGCCAGATCGGCGAAGATGTCGGCGTGGTCGAATTCCAGGTTGTTGAGTATCACGGTGCGCGGATGGTAATGCACGAATTTGGAACGCTTGTCGAAGAACGCGGTGTCATATTCGTCCGCCTCGATGACGAAGAACGGCGATTCGGTGATTCTGGCCGAGATGTCGAAGTTCTGCGGCACGCCGCCGATCAGAAAGCCGGGGTTGAGCCCCGCATGTTCCAGTATCCAGGCCAGCATTGACGCGGTGGTAGTCTTGCCGTGGGTGCCGGCTACGCCCAGCACCCACTTATCGCGCAGCAGCGTGTCCGAGAGCCATTGCGGGCCGGAGATATAAGGCAGATTGCGGCACATGATCTCTTCCATCAGCGGATTGCCGCGCGTGACCACATTACCTATTACATAAATATCCGGGTGGAGTTCGAGCTGTTCCACGCCGAAACCGGTGATCAGCTCGATGCCCTGTGCCTCAAGTTGCGTACTCATAGGCGGATAGACATTGGTGTCGCAACCGGTGACGTGGTAACCCGCCTGCTTGGCGATCGCCGCGATGCCGCCCATGAAAGTGCCGCAGATGCCGAGGATGTGGATGTGTGTTGGTTTTTGCATAGTCATTTAAAAAAGCAGTTGATCAACGAAATACTACAAAAACTTTCTGTCCACAAAAGACACGAAAAGCACGAAAACACGACATAATTCGAACCGCTTTAATGGTGGCTTCTTAATTGCAAATTCGTTTATATTCAATCAAGTAAAATTGTGTATGTTGGTTTTTAACAACGGCTCGCCCTATTGGAAAAATGGCTGATCCTGATTTTGACAATTCTTTTTTCGTGTTTTTCCTGAACGGATTTTTTGGTTTTAAGTTCTAAAAATAAAATACACCGCACCCATCATGCACAGCGCGGCGTACAGGTAATCCCACTTCAAGGGTTGGTTCATGTACAGCACCGCAAACGGTACGAATACCAGTAGCGTAATAACTTCCTGCAATATCTTCAACTGGCCGAGGCTGAGTTCGGTGTAGCCGATACGATTGGCAGGAACCTGGATCAGATACTCGAACAGCGCGATGCCCCAGCTTATCAGCGCCGCCACATACCAGGGCGATGTCGCCAGATTCTTCAAGTGCCCGTACCACGCAAAGGTCATGAACAGGTTGGAGATGGCGAGCATCAATGCCGTGACTAGCAACGGTTGTGAAACCAGTCCCATCAGGTTTCTTCAGGCTCCATTTTGATCGCACCGCACGGGCATTCCGTCGCGCACATGCCACAACCTTTGCAGTAATCGTAGTTGAACTCGAAGCGTTTGCCGGGGCCCAGCTTGATAACGGCATTGTCCGGGCATACGCCATAGCAGTTGTCGCATTCGAAGCAGTTCCCGCATGACAGGCAGCGGCGCGCCTCGAACAGTGCGTTCGTTTCGTCCAGTCCGCCCTGCACTTCGTCGAAACTGGTTTGACGGCGGATGATGTCCAGCATAGGGCGCACCGTCTTGTCGGCGTCGGAGTAATACCACGGATTAAGCTTGTCGAATCCGGCCAGTTCATGCTTAGGCGCGGGCTGATAAGTCGTATTGTTCAGCCAGGCGTTGATGTTGAGTGCGGCCTTTTTGCCGTGACCGACCGCCACGGTGACGGTACGCTCTGACGGTACCATGTCGCCCCCGGCGAAGATGCCGGGGTGGCCGGTCATCATGTTGGGGGATACCTGTACCGTGCCGTCCTTGATCTCCAGACCGGACGCCCCTTCGAGCAGTGACAGATCGACGTCCTGTCCGAGCGCCAATACTACCGAGTCGGCTTCCAGCGTCTCGAACTCGCCGGTTGGTTGCGGATAGCCCTTTTCGTCCAGCGCCATCTTCTCGACGGTGATCACGCCCGCATCGGCTTGCTTGATGGTGGACAGCCACTTGATCATCACGCCTTCCTGAAGCGCTTCTTCGATTTCGAAGTCATGTGCAGGCGCTTTATCGCGGGTGCGGCGATAGACGACAATCGGCTCGGCGCCCATGCGTTTGACCGAGCGCGCGACGTCGATCGCGGTGTTGCCGCCGCCGTACACGATGACCTTGCGCCCCAGCATCGGTTTGTCTTCACCTTCCATCGAGCGCAGTACGGATACGGCATCAATGATGTGCGCGGCATCGCCGGAGGGAATAAAAGCGCGCTTGCCGATATGCGCGCCGACCGCCAGAAAAGCCGCATCGAAGCCATGCTGTTTCATGCTCTGCTCGATGTTTTCCACCTTGGTGTTGAGCTTGAGCGTCACGCCCAGCGACAGGATGCGTTGCACTTCGGCATCCAGCACTACCCTTGGCAAACGATATTTGGGAATGCCGAAACGCATCATGCCACCCGCCAGCGGGCCTGCTTCATGGATTTCGACCTGATGACCCATGCGTGCCAGATGATAGGCAGCGGAAAGCCCAGAAGGTCCTGCGCCAACCACCAATACGCGTTTGCCGCTGGCGGCGGCAGGTGCGTCGAATCGCCAGCCTTGCTTGATGGCCTCATCGCCGAGGAAGCGTTCCACCGAGTTGATGCCGACGGCGCTGTCCAGTTGTCCGCGATTGCATGCGCCTTCGCAGGGGTGATAGCACACGCGGCCCATCACGGCGGGCAGCGGATTGCTTTCGGTCAGTACGCGCCAGGCTTGTTCATAATCACCGGATTCGGCGTGAAACAACCATCCCTGAATATTCTCACCGGCAGGGCAGGCGTTGTTGCAGGGCGGCAGACGATCCAGATACACAGGGCGGGATGTGCGCCAGGTGCCGGTCAGGTTGGCCAGCGAGGTGCCGGGCTTAAGCGTGATGGCGAAGGGTTTATTAGACATATTATTTTTCCTCTTCATCCAGTAAGCCGTACTTGCGGATGTTGCGGTCAGCGATAGCCTGGATACGCGCCACCGTTTGCGGATTCGCGTTCCTGCCAAACAGATGCGCGAAACGCCGCTGCGGTTTCATATATTCCTCCACTGGAATCTGGCGGCGTATTTTCAGTACACCGGTAACGATGCCATATTCGGCTTCGAATACCGGGAAGGTGCCGGATTCCTTGGCCATGCGTGCCATGCGGATGGTGTCGTGTGATGCCGTACCCCAGCCCAGCGGGCAAGGCACAAAAATATGGATGTAGCGCGCGCCGTGCATCTTCATGGCTTTACGCACCTTGTATTCCAGATCGCGCAGGTCGGCTACGGTCGCCGTCGCGACGTAGGGGATGCCGTGCGCCATCGCGATTTCCGGCACGTTTTTACCCTGACCAAACACGTTGCCCGGCTCAGGCCCGACCGGCATGGTGGTCGCGGTACGCGCTGCCGGCGGCGTGGCAGAAGATCGCTGCACGCCGGTATTCATGTAACCCTCATTGTCGTAGCAGATGTACAGCACATCATCATTGCGCTCGAACATGCCGGACAGACAGCCGAAACCGATATCGGTGGTGCCGCCGTCGCCGCCCTGTGCGACGACGCGAACCTCGGGCCGTCCCTTCACCTTCATCGCCGCAGCGATGCCGGTGGCGACCGCCGCCGCATTGCCGAACAGCGAATGGATCCACGGCACCTGCCATGACGACTCGGGATAGGGTGTGGAAAACACTTCCAGACAGCCGGTGGCATTGGCTGCGATTAGCTGGTTATTGCTCTCGGCCATCGCCGCATCGATGGCATAACGCGCGCCCAGTGCTTCGCCGCATCCCTGGCACGCCCTGTGGCCCGAGTTGATCGAGTTGCTGCGCGTCTCTCCTGATTGGAGACTGCGCTCGTCGGGTGCGAGCAGGCGGTTGCCGACGGTGTAGGTGCCGGTCTGGTAAAACTTGACTGGTTGAAAGCCCATGACAACTCCTTAACCGAATTTAGCCGAAACGATACCCTTGTCGTGCAGTATGTTTTCGGCAACAGGGCCGGAACGGCGCGTGGTCTTTTCGCGTTCCAGTTGTTTGTTGACGGCATCCCAGTCCAGATCAAGGAAGGTCACCGGTGGCAGTTCTTCTTTTTCAGCCTGACGGAACAGCGTGTGCAGCGAAGATTTGGGTATGGGTCGTCCGCCCAGTCCTGCGACAGCGGTGTAACCCTTCAGGCCGGTGCCGCTTACTGCCATGCGCACGTCGGTGGCAACGATGCCGCCCATGCCCACGGCGAGGCTCTTCTCCAGAACCAGAAAACGCTTGCAGCCTATCAGTGCTGCGCGCACCTCTGTTAACGGAAAGGGGCGGTAACTGATGATGCCCAATACACCGATCTTGTGGCCTTCTTCGCGCATTTCGTCGACGACGTCCTTGATGGTGCCGAGCACCGAGCCCATCGCGATGATTACGGTTTCAGCATCCTCGATACAGTAGCTGCGCACCAGTCCGCCGCTGTCGCGCCCAAATGTTTTTTTAAACTCGGCGGCCAGCTGCGGGATGCGTTCCAGCGCCTGCATCTGCTTGGCGTGTGCCAGATAGCGCACTTCCATAAAGGCTTCCGGGCCGACCATCGCACCGATGGATACCGGGTCGGCCGGGTCGAGCACCTGGCGGGGCTCGAACGGCGGCAAATAGCTGTCGACCTGCTCCTGTGACGGCATGTTCACGCGTTCAAAGGCGTGGGTGAGTATGAAGCCGTCCATGCACACCATGATGGGCATGGACAATTCCTCCGCCAGGCGGAAGGCCTGAATATGCAGATCGAGCGCTTCCTGATTGGTCTCGGCGAACAACTGCATCCAGCCTGAATCTCGCTGTGAGAGTGAATCGGAATGGTCGTTCCAGATATTGATCGGTGCGCCGATGGCGCGGTTGGCCACCGTCATCACGATGGGCAGGCCGAGGCCGGAGGCGTTATAAACCGCTTCGGCCATAAACAGCAATCCTTGCGAAGCGGTCGCGGTATAGGCGCGCGCACCCGCTGCCGAAGCGCCGATGGCCACCGACATCGCGGCGAATTCGCTTTCCACATTGATGAATTCGCAGGGCGTCAGCGTGCCCGATTTCACCATTTCGCCCAGCGCTTCGACGATATGCGTCTGCGGCGAGATCGGATAGGCGCAGATCACTTCCGGACGGCACAGCGCGATGGCTTCGGCGACGGCTTTTGAACCTTCAGTCTGTTTAAGCATCTGCTTGCCCCTTCATTTTTTGTTGCACAAACAGGAAGGCTTCCTCGGCGGCGGCGATGTTGCCCAGCGCGACCTTGCCGGAGAACTTTTCGTTAATGGCTTTGATCACAGATTCCAGTTTGATGATGCCGGAAAGCGCGGCGAATCCGGCCAGCAGCGGTACATTGGGTATCGGACGACCAACATGTTTGAGACCGAGTTCGGTGGCAGGCAGTGTGCAGAAGCGCGCCGCGTTGCGGTTCTTGAGCAGCTCGCCCAGCCCCAGTTTCTCAAAGCTGTGATGCGAATTGAGCAGCACGTAGCCATCCGCTTTCATCCCGGCAAATACGTCGATTTGATGCAGCAGCGTCGGGTCTTGTACGATGATCGCATCCGGTTCCATGACAGGTTCGCGCAGGCGTATCTCTTTATCTGCGATACGGCAGAATGCCACCACCGGCGCGCCGGTGCGCTCCGAACCGAAGCTGGGAAAGGCCTGCGCATGACGTCCTTCCTCGAATGCGGCAACCGACAGCATCTCTGCGGCGGTTACCACGCCTTGGCCGCCACGACCATGAACTCGTACCTCAAACATCAGCCACTCCCGTTATGTATTGACTGGCGCAGAATTTTACGCCTGTTCAGGAAGCAAGGTTCAATTAACGCCCAATAGTTCCACATCGAACACCAGCGTTGCGTTCGGCGGAATCACGCCGCCTGCGCCGCGTGCACCGTAGCCCATATGGGCCGGAATGATCAACGTGCGCTGACCGCCTACCTTCATGCCGTCAAAACCCTGATCCCATCCCTTGATTACCTGGCCTGCGCCGAGCGGGAAATCGAATGGATCGCCGCGGTCGCGCGAACTGTCGAATTTTTTGCCTTTGTGATCGGCAGCGGCCTCGTCGTACAGCCAGCCGGTGTAATGCACGGAAACGTGGTTGCCTGCTGTGGCTTCGGCGCCTTCGCCCAGTTTAGTGTCGGTCTTGATTAGTTCAGTCATGTTGCTGTTCTCCATGGTGGGTGCGGGGGGTGCGGCCTGTTCTGAGCACGCGGTGGTAAACAATGCGCCTGACAGCATCAGGGCGAGTGATAGTTTGGAAATCAGGTTCATTTATGTCTCTGTGTAAAAGGTCTGTTCGGGAATATTTGTGATGAATCAGGGCGGGTTTCAGTTTATCTCCAGCAATTCTACATCGAACACCAGCATGGCATTCGCCGGGATCACACCGCCCGCGCCGCGTTTGCCATAAGCCATCTCCGGTGGAATGGTCAGCGTGCGCTGGCCGCCCACTTTCATGCCCTGCACGCCCATGTCCCAACCCTGAATGACACGGCCCTGACCTAAGGGGAAGTCGAACGGCTCGTTGCGGTCGCGCGAGCTGTCGAATTTCACGCCTTTGTTGTCAGGCGCTTTCTTGTCAAACAGCCAGCCGGTGTAATGCACGCTTACTATTTGCCCTGCCTGCGCCTCATCGCCTTCGCCGACTTTGCTGTCCGCGATGTCGGTCTTGATCACCTTGAGCAGTTTTACGTCAAATACCAGCTTCGCATTGGGCGGAATGTCGTCGCCCGCACCGCGCGAGCCATAGCCCATCTCCGAAGGGATGATCAGCGTGCGCTGACCGCCTTCCTTCATGCCTGCCACACCTTCGTCCCAACCTTGAATAACGCGCCCAGCACCGAGCGGAAAATCGAACGGGTCGTTACGGTCAAGCGAGCTGTCGAACTTGGCGCCCTTGTTGTCCGGTGCGGCGGCGTCATACAGCCAGCCGGTGTAATGCACAATCACGGTCTGGCCTGCCTGTGCTTCCGCGCCTTCGCCCAGTTTGGTGTCGGTTTTGATGAGGGTGGTCATGAAGATTTCCTTTCGTTGATTATTGTAGGGTGTGCAAAAGCGTAGCGCTGCCCACCAATGTGTTCCGCGTGGGCACGAGTGCCCACCCTACCAGACTCAGCTCATCCGGCGCCTGTCGTGAATGGAAAAGTCATCGAGTAGCGTTGAATTGTGTGACCAGATTTTTCAATCTAAGGTCGAGTGTCAGTAGCGTGAGGTCGTTCACCAACGCTGTGGCGGCGACAATGGCATCCGGCAATTTGCAGTGGCTGTTGCGGCGCAACTGGATGGCTTGCTGTTCAACTGTTTCGTCTATGAATAATATTCGGCAATACTTTAGAAAATCTACAATGGAGACCTCTTCTTCGTGCGCCAAATTCGGGAAGCCAAGTAATTCCATACGCGTAATCTGGCTGACTGCCGCTTTGCTTAAATCAAATGGGTATCGCTCAATCAAATCAATGGCGGCGGTTTGCTGTTTGAGCAAGCCGATCACCACATTGGTGTCGAGCAGCCATTCAGTTCCATTCATCACGTAACTTTCGTTGAATTTCCACTGGATCGGCATTGAAATTAGGTGAGCCGTTCAGCTTGCCTACAAAGCTACGCCAGTCGGGGTGTTCGTCCTGCGCAACCAGTTCCGGTACGACCAACGTCAGGAGTGCACGCCGCTCCGCTTTGGGCGGCAAAGCTTGCAGCGCATGTATCACTCCTTGCGCGTCTATTTCAACCTCAATAGTGTGTAGCATGACGTTTTCCTCCGGGGGACAATTCTACTACGTTAATAGCTCAACTCCGGTGCCAGCCAGCGCTCGGCCTTCTCGATGTCCCAGCCCTTGCGTTCCGCGTAGCTGGCGACCTGTTCCTTGCCGATCTTGCTGGTGAAAAAATATCGCGTTTGTGTGCAAAGAGTGCGCTTAGTCATGCAGCACCCGCAAAAATTCTTCTGCCGACACGCCTGCCTGGCGCAATATGCTTGCCAGTGTACCGACCTTGATTTCCTTGTGATTGGGGACGACGCAACCCGATGAGCCTTTGCGCAGGACGATATGGCTGCCGTTCTGGCGCATTACTACAAATCCCATCCGCTCCAATATCCTGATAGCGTGAGCGCCTGAGATGTGCGGCAATTTAGGCATGAGCGGGAATATCGAACGTGGTTACCAGCGGATGGCCGAAAGTAACCAGCGGGAATTCTTCCAGATATAGCGCAGTCGCGTCTCGTAGATTATCCAAGGCTTCGTTGATGGTTTCGCCTTCGGTGGTCGTGCCGGTTTCTGGATTCATGGCGATGAATCCACCCTCTTCGGCTTGTGTCAAAACAGCGGTCAGTTGCATGATGCCTCCACTCAGTATGTTCTTCGTGATTCTACTACATTAGTAACTCAACACCGGTGCCAGCCAGCGCTCGGCCTTCTCGATGTCCCAGCCCTTGCGTTCCGCGTAGCTGGCGACCTGGTCTTTCTCTATCTTGCCGGTGGCGAAGTATTTCGCGTCCGGGTGCGAGAAGTAGAAGCCGGAAACGGCGGCTGTGGGTATCATCGCGTAGCTGTCGGTGATGGTGATGCCGGCCCGGTTGGGCGCATCCAGCAGTTCGAACAGCGGGCCCTTCTCGCTATGCTCGGGGCAGGCGGGATAACCGGGGGCGGGGCGGATGCCACGATACTTCTCATTGATCAGCGCATCGTTGTCCAGACCTTCATCTGCCGCATAGCCCCAGAACTCGCGGCGCACGCGGGCGTGCAGCAGTTCGGCGTAGGCTTCGGCCAGACGGTCGGCCAGCGATTTGAGCAGGATGGCATTGTAATCATCGTGATTCTTCTCATACGCTTCGACGCGTGTGTCGATGCCGATGCCGGCGGTGACGGCGAAGCCGCCGATATAGTCTGCGACACCGCTCTCCTTGGGCGCGATGTAATCAGCCAGGCAATAGTTCGGGATGGCATCCGGTTTTTTGGTTTGCTGACGCAGGTTATGCCAGGTCATGGCCACTGTCGAGCGTGTCTCGTCGGTGTAGATTTCAATGTCGTCGCTGTTCACCGAGTTTGCCGGGAACAAAGCGAATACGGCATTTGCAGTGAGCCATTTACCGGCGATGATTTGCTTCAACATCACCTGCGCATCGGCGAACAGCTTGGACGCTTCCTCACCCACGACCTTGTCCTGCAATATTTTCGGGTAACGTCCGGCCAGCTCCCATGCCTGGAAGAAGGGTGACCAGTCGATGTATTCGGCGATTTCTGCCAGCGGGTAGTCGCGCAGTTCCTTTACGCCGGTAAAGGTTGGACGGGGCGGTGTGTAGCTGTTCCAGTCGGTTGCCAGTTTGTGGGCACGCGCCTGTTCCAGCGAGACGTACACAGCCTTGGACTGTCTGGATTCGTGCTGTTCGCGCGCATCAGCATAATCAGCCCTGATCTCTGCAACATATTCATCGCGTAAGGTGCTGGAGAGCAGGTTGCTGCACACGCCGACCGCGCGTGAGGCATCGGTGACATACACGGTGGCGCCACTCGGATAATTCTGTTCGATTTTTACTGCCGTATGCACGCGTGAAGTCGTCGCACCGCCTATCAGCAACGGAATCTTGAAGCCCTGGCGTTCCATCTCTTTGGCGACGTGCGCCATCTCTTCCAGTGAGGGCGTGATCAGACCGGACAGGCCGATGATGTCGGCATTGTGCTCGCGTGCGGTGTCGAGAATCTGCTGGCATGGCACCATCACACCCATGTTAACCACTTCGAAGTTGTTGCACTGCAATACCACGGTGACGATGTTCTTGCCGATGTCATGCACGTCGCCCTTCACCGTTGCCATGACGATCTTGCCCTTGGTGCTGGTGTCGCCGGAGCGCAGTTTCTCGGCTTCGATGTAAGGAATAAGATGCGCCACGGCCTGTTTCATCACGCGGGCGGATTTCACCACTTGTGGCAAAAACATCTTGCCCGCGCCGAACAGGTCGCCGACCACGTTCATGCCCGTCATTAAGGGGCCTTCGATCACTTCGACCGGGAATTTGGCCTCAAGACGTGCTTCTTCGGTGTCCTCGACGATGTAGGTGGTGATGCCGCGCACCAGCGCGTGGGTCAGGCGCGCCTGGACTGTGCCTTTACGCCATTCCAGATCTTCGACTTGTGTCTTGCCGCCGCCCTTGACGTTCTCGGCGATCCTGACCAGCTTCTCGCCTGCATCGGGGTGGCGGTTCAACACCACATCTTCCACCGCATCGCGCAGTTCGCGCGGAATCTCTTCATATACGCCGAGCTGTCCGGCGTTGACGATGCCCATGTTCATGCCGGCCTGAATCGCGTGGTACAGGAATACGGTGTGTATCGCCTCGCGTACCGGTTCGTTGCCCCGGAAGCTGAATGACACGTTGGATACGCCACCGGAAATCTTGGCGAACGGCAGATTTTTTCTGATCCAGGCACAGGCTTCGATGAAGTCCACCGCGTAGTTGTTGTGTTCCTCGATGCCGGTGGCAATCGCGAAAATGTTCGGGTCAAAGATGATGTCTTCCGGCGGAAAGCCGACCTTGTTCACCAGAATGTCATAGCTGCGCTGGCAAATCTCAGTCTTGCGGGTGTAGGTGTCGGCCTGACCCTGCTCATCGAACGCCATCACCACGGCTGCTGCACCATAACGGCGCACCAGCGTGGCGTATTTGATGAAGTTCTCTTCGCCCTCTTTCAGCGAGATTGAATTAACGATGGACTTGCCTTGCACGCATTTGAGGCCGGCTTCGATGATGTTCCACTTGGAGGAATCGATCATCAGCGGCACGCGGCTTATGTCAGGCTCGGAGGCGATCAGGTTGAGGAAACGCACCATCGCGGCTTCACCGTCCAGCATCGCCTCGTCCATGTTGATGTCGATCACCTGCGCGCCGGTTTCCACCTGTTGCTTGGCGACTTCCAGCGCCTCGTCGTACTGGCCTTCCAGAATCAGGCGTTTGAATTTGGCCGAGCCGGTGACGTTGGCGCGTTCGCCGACGTTGACGAACA
>Ga0208863_1001901_pt1 | contig 11789 bp, 14 predicted proteins | sample RifOxyD3_FD_184040 | JGI IMG/M metagenome (GOLD analysis project Ga0208863, IMG submission 184040) | Soil microbial communities from Rifle, Colorado - Rifle Oxygen_injection D3 (SPAdes) | ecosystem: Environmental > Terrestrial > Deep subsurface > Rock core/Sediment | place: Rifle, Colorado...
AGCGCCTCGTCCCGTATTTTCATATACTGATGACAAACCAACGGAGGAGTTATGAACAATCTCGACGTATGTCCGTTCTGCGGTAGCCCGCACACGAAATCCTGTGAAGTGGACATCAACGGATGGATGGTGGAATGTATGGGGTGCCGTGCGACGGGACCTATTGGTCGAACAGAGGCATTATCCGCTGCGGCCTGGAATAAGCGCTTTATGGAATCACAACCGGTTTCAACAACATCTGCCTGACGCACGTCCTGCTTCAAAGATTTATTTCACTTCCCTGCTGCAAGGATAACGCGTTCACGCAACTCCTTGCCCGGTTTGAAATGCGGCATGTACTTGGCAGGCACTTTCACTTTTTCGCCGGTCTTGGGGTTCCGCCCCAGACGTGGAGGCCGGTAATTCAGGCCAAAGCTACCGAAGCACCGAATCTCGATACGCCCTCCACGTAACAGCACCTCGGACATGGCATCCAGAATCACTTTAACGGCAAGATCAGCATCCTTGCTGAGCAGTTGCGGATGCAATTCGGCCAAGCGATTGATGAGGTCTGAGCGGTTCATGCTTCAGCCTTCAATGTAAAATTGTCGGTAGTTCATCGTCTTCCTTCTTTGGCAGTAGCTGCATAAATCGGCCACCAACTTCCGTGAAATAGCGGAATTCGACTACCCCGATTGTCCGTTTCTTCTTGGAAATTCCCTTGGGCTTGATCTGTTGCTGCGCAACCCATACCCCACGCCTCGTTTCCAGCGCAAGCGAACACACATCTATCGCGTAGGGCGATGCACCGATGCTTCCATACTTGTCGAGGATTGCGTCCATCTTCGATATTTTGTCTGGTCGAAGCGACCATGCTTCCATGATCGTGAACACAAAATCAGCATCCAATACCGACGCCGCTGACTGGATCATCCGCGCAGACTGGTCTTTGTCCTCGCCGCTGCCCGGCTGAATCATCACTGGGATGACTTCCTTTGTGGTCAGGTTGCCAACGAACGCCATTGCCTGAAGCTTTTCGCCTACCTCCAGGAAGCCCCGCGCTTTGTCGATCAGCGAACTGATGATGTCCATGTAAGCCTGCGGTGGCGTGCTGATCGGCGCCTCTATCATTTTTTCCTCAATATTTGCCACCGGTCATGTAAACCGGGGAAGGTGCAGTGATGTTCGTTGAGCGCCAGCGTCTCGGCATCGAGGCGTTCAAAATCGGCGTTGAGTACGTCGAAAAACTCATCGGTCGCCGTGCTGCCGCCTTTTTCTTCGCCTTCGAGAATCATAACCTGTCCAGAGCGCATCGCGTGAGCGACCTGTTCGCCGAATGGCGTGTTGAGGTTCGGCCAGACCAGCAGCACCATGTCAAAATCGCCGGGGAGCAGTGCCACCGCGTCGCCGTGGTGATCGAGGCGAAACACGGATCGCATTGGATAGCCGCGCTTCTTGTCGCGGGGTTGCCGATAGTCCGTCCAGTCGGCGGCAGTGATTTCAATTCCCTGTTGCGCAAGTTGGTCGGCCAGCCATCCGGAACCACTACCGGCTTCGAGCATCTTTTTCCCTTTGCACAGGGTTGCCAGTGTGAAAATGCATTCTGCCGTAAATAGGCAGAAGCCGAATTCACGGTTGTAGCGCTTGCGTTGTTGATAGAGCACATCGTATCCATCTGGCTGCTCCAACAGGTCGCCAGAAGCATATGAAGCGGCAGGCAAGCCGGGAAGCAATGACTCTGCCTGTTCAGCAGCTTCAAGCTCGGCTTGGATGCCGGGGGGTGTCACTTACCGGCCATGCCCTTGGCCATCTCATATTCGCGCTGCAATCCGGAGCCGCAATCCACTTTCGGGTCGAAGATCGCCATGCCAACGTGCATGTAGCAAAGGAGTTGCAGACCAGAAAATCCCCGTCGAGATTGGTGAGCGAATAGCGCTTCAAGGGATTGTTGATTTCCAGCCCGGACTCGCCAAGCCGCGCGATTTCCATAGTCACACGCCCAACTTGCTCGCGCGGAATTTCGGCGAAGCGCTTCATGGCGCCCATCATGTATTCCACAGCGTCCGGGCGATACCCATCATCCACAGCCTTGCGGAGGTCGGCCTGTCCTGCCCGATTCAAAATCTGCTTGGCATCTTCGGCGAACTGCGAATCTGGAAAGCGCTTTACCACGTCTTTATAGACCTTCAGCGCTTCCTTTTTGTGTGTATCTATCGTATCGAGGCAGCGCGCCAACCCCATCAGTACCGCCGGATTATCTGGTGCCAGTGAAGTGGCCTGGCGGAAATACGGCAATGCCTCTACATGCTTCCCTGCACGCGCCAAGGTCGCAGCGAGGTTCTGCTTGATTAGAGCATTGTTGGGCTGGATTTTCGCAGCCGTTTTAAGCACGAATTCAGCTTCGTCGTAGCGCTCAAGTTTGGAGAGCGAAACGCCGATGGCGATGGCAGCGTTGTCGTAGCTCGGATCGAGGTTGAGGCACTTGTTCAGCGGTGCCAGTGATTCCTCGACACGGCCAAGCTCAGACAGTGCTACGCCGTAGTTAAAGCAGATGTCGGGGTCATCGACCATGCCATACATGGCTTCCAACCCCGGCAGCGCATCTTCGATATAGCCGTGATGGAGTAGCCCCATCAGGTAAGTTTTTGGCTCAATGCCCTGCTGCGGCACCGCGACAACTCGCACCATCCCGTCGCTCACGACCACCGCCGCAGTCCAGCCCTTTGCCGCATACTGCATGGTGTACTGCATGATGACCGCCTGCTCAAACCCCGGGTCGGTGGTTGGCGGCAAGCCGGGCAGGTCGAGGGAGGTGAGGGAGCGTTGAAAAATCTCTGGTGCTTGCTTATGCATATACGATAACTTTCAGTAGTGCGGGGTACTCACTTGGGGATTCGGTGACAATCCCACGAGCATCCAGCATCTTCGGCGATGCCATTGAAGTCGAAGATAGCCAAGATCGGCGTGGGATTCGATAATAACCGAAACAATATCGGTTGTATAAGGTGGATCGCCGATGGAACCATAAGCACAACTTTTTTGGCGGGATGGAGGCCACATTGGTAGCGGAACCAGCCAGCTGATTTCCGCATGGCACCTAACATGTATCGGTTAGATGATTAAATCAGGAAGTCTGGGACAACCACCCCACTACTGACGGATAAAAATTCCGCTTTGCAAGTAGCGCAGCGATTGTAGCCTGCCGGAATGAGTTTATTTCTTCTTGGCTTTACCCTTGCTGGCGACTGCCTGCTTGAAGGTGGCACCAGCAGAAAACTTCGGCACTGTCGTCGCTGCGATCTTGAGCTTCTCGCCGGTTCTCGGGTTCTTGCCTTCGCGCGCCGCGCGCGCTGCCGACTTGAATGTGCCAAAGCCAATCAGGGCTACCGAATCTCCCTTGGCAACAGCCGATACAATTTCGTTAATCAGAACATCCAATGCACGGCCAGCGGCCGCTTTGGACAGATCGGCTTTGGCAGCCAGCGCTTCAATCAAATCGGATTTGTTCATTGAGTTTCTCCACGGTTGGTTATGAAAGGTAAATCTTATCTCATTTTTGCATGGGTGGATTGCGCGAAAGCGCTCGTGATGCCGCGTCGAGATCAATCCCTTCTGTCGCTGGTTGCCCGTCACGGCATAGGTTGAGTTCGTAGCGAACTACAAACGGAATCAATTTCCCATCCTGGGTCGGCACCGCATCTTGCATCAAGGTCGCTTGCAGGCGGGCACAACCTGCTTCGGCAAACTTCTGCACTGTCCTGACCTGAACCATCACGGGCGCAGGGGAACGTGTCTGCGCCTTGAAAAATTCGGCCATTGCCCCGCTCAACTCTCCATCGGACAGCCCATTGGGCGCATCAATCGCCGCGATCAGATGCTGTTTCAAATCTGCCGCAAGAATATCCTTGCTCCCGAGAAGCGCGAAAAAACAGAGAGCCATCGTGAGTGCTTTCATAGGTCTGTTCATGGGTTGTAGTAGCTATTGACGCGTTGCTGGACGGTGCTTTGGACGTTCTGCCCGAAAGACGAAGCACTTGGCACATTCACACTGGCGGAGATTTCCTGGACGAACTCGCTCATGTCGATGCGAGAAAAATCGAGTTGTTCAAACTCCGCCGTGGTGAATCCAGAGCAGTCTGGCCCCTCGGCGCTGCCCCATCCTTTGCCCACCTGCCCCCTGCCCTGTTCATTGATGATCCGGGCCAAACGAGAGTTGAAGCAGCAATACGATTCTGTCTGCTCGATACAGGTTTTAATGATTGGCACGCGCGCAGAGCAGAATGAGCCAACATGAACGCATAGGTTGGCATCCCTGTGCATCGCCAGAAGCTGCTCGGATTGTTCGCACGAAAGAAGTTCCGATATCAGTTGAATTGCCACGGCTGCAGCCAGCGAATAGGGGTCAAAGTACAGATTGAAGCTCCCCAACGATCCGAGCGAATAGACGGGGCCACCGAGCAGGCCGCTGGTTACCGTTCCCGTGGAAAACGTCATTCCATAAAAGCTGAACGACGGCGTAAAATTTGTAGGCGTGAAGAGCACCTCCGATGAAATCATGGCCTGCGCTCCCGCTTCGATATAGCTGGAGTACTGGGGGTACATGAAGTCGAACATGTATTTGCTGCCCGCATTGATCGCCATCTGGCCACCGGCAAAAGCACCCTGAACGGCTGTCGACATCAGCACGTTGTTGCTCCTGGCCGCACCGCCACCGCCCTTCTTGCAACAGTTCACCAGGCCAAAAAGTTTTTTGCGGCACTGTTCCCCCACCCCTTTGAACAGTCGCTGATCCGCACCATAGACACCTGCCTCGCGCGCCGCCTCCATCGACGCCATCGCTTTCCCGAAATCCAAATCGGCAGGATTACTGGTATCGAAGCACCCGCTCCCACCTTGGCAAAACGATCGCTGATCACAAACCGTGCGCTGGGTCTGTGATGCCGGCGAGGTCTGGCACGAGTAGGTTCTCTCGCTCATGTCGCATGTCCCGGAATCCAACTGGTCAATACATTGAGATGAGACCTGTGTGCAACCCCGATCAATCAACTCCTGGCAGTCGTTGATCAGCGTAGTACCGGCACAGGTGTAATCCTCGGAGCGAGCCCAACATGAATCCCCTGAGCTTTGCGCCCCGTCTGGCAATGGGGATACGGTAGTCAGGCAGACCTGCAGGCCGTTAATCGTTTTGCAGGGCGTACTATCGGTACAGGTCGTCGCCGCATGGACGCAATTGCTGCTTTGCGCGAATGAGGTGCACTGGCTGGTATCCAGTGTGTTCGACGTGATGGTGTAGGACGTATTGAGCTCAACCACCATCGTGGCACTCGTAGAGGCCGTGACGTTGGTGCATTGATACTGTCGTGTGTACTGGTTGCATGACTCGTCGAATGCCGTGCTGTCGCAGGTCGAACTGACCAGCGCACACCCTTGGGTAGCTTTGATGGCGGCGCAATAGTCGATGTGATTCTCGGCAATGCAGGAATAGTCATCCTGATAGCTCCAGCATGTAGCCGTAGAGTTGAGTCCACCCGCTGGCGGCGTCACGCCAGCCAGGCACACCGTCGCCCCGCTGGGGTCGACCTTGCATGGCGTCGAGTCGACACAGGTATGCGCCGCCAGGCGACAGCGGGAATTTTGAGCATAGCTGCTGCACTGACTGGTATCCGCGGTATCCGTCGCCAGCGTGTAGGTGTTATCCAAGCGAACCGTGTTGGTGGGGGTTCCTTGGCTGGAGCCACACCTAAACGTCTTCGTGTAAGTATTGCAGGTGCTGTTGAAGGCGGTATCGCTGCAAGTTGAACTGGTCTGCGCGCAACCAGCCGCCGTCAGAGCCAAACAGTAATCAATCGAATCGGGTTTGATGCAGGTATAGGTATCCTGATACTCCCAACAACCGCCGACGTCTGCCAATGTCACGACAACACCAGAGATTGTCTTGCTTGCGGTGCTATCAACGCAGGTCGAGCTTTCCAGCCGACAATCGCCGGCGACAGCTTGGCCCACGAAGGTCATGAATAGCAGCGCTGCAAACGTCAGTGCCTTCATTACTGTGTCCGCTGTTGCAAAGTGGCGCACTCATTGGATACCCAACTGCTGACGGTTTTCGACATCGGTAGTTGGAGCGGCGCCCCGGTTCCAGTCCCCCCGGAGGAATTGCACCCTGAACTGACATTGCGCATCGACGGCGTGCAGGTGGTCGAGTTGCAACTGACGCTGAAATACACATAGAGATTGCAGCCGAACCCGAGGTTACTGACGTAGTGGTCGGTAACCGACTGTCCGGGAGCCACGGCAACCGGGAACTGGCCGTAGCTCCCATCCCATGGGTAGCCAATCCAGTTATAGTCGTAGCGATTCACACCATCGTAGGACCGGTAAGGCTCCACCACATACGATAGGCCATCACTTCCGCAGAAGATGTTCATGGCCATGTACGGGTCTACGCACCAACTGCAATCCATGAACGCCGCCCGGCCCAGCCAAGCGCCGGGCGTGCATTGGCCAAATCCGACTGTGGCCGACACCCCACGCCGACAGCTCAACGTTTCATATCCCTGCACCGTCTGGTTGCATTGATAGTTGTAGCTTGTGTTCACCGCAATCTGCCGACCGATGTAGCAAGTGGCATCGCTGAGCGTTTGCATCTGTTCGACACATTGGTACAGATGATGTTGATCGACGGCGATCTGGCGGTCGGTTGAACAGAAATTGCTGGTTACGGGCCGGTACTCGGTACAGACCTCTGTCGAAAACGTGGCTGGCATGGTTTCCGTCACCACACGGCATTGCTCCGTACTCGACCCGATATTGATGCCAGTAACCTGCAAGGTTGGGTTGCTGGCGATGGAATTGGCACGACTGATCAGCGGATCGGTGGCACGGTCAATCGAGAAAGCCGGTCGCACACTCGGGTTGCGTGCCACAAAATTCACCGCATCGCACTCCTGCCGCCGATAGGTGTCGGCATCCGGCACTTGGCTAGCGCAGTCCGTAACCTTGGTGACACCGGGTCCAGATAGCTGCCCCTGCCCTCCTTGGAACAACTGGGTTTGCGTGGCGCTCTGCCCATAACCGGGAACCATGGACGCTGCATTCCCGCTACCGATACCCTGAAAGGCACCATTGATCGAGCCTGATCCAAGCGCCCCGCCCTCGGTGAATGCCGTACCCGAGTCATAGCCCTGCGCTACCGCGTTGGTGGCGGTCGCTATGAAAACCATGCCCCAGACAAAAAGGCACCTCATGGACGAGATCCAGCCAATCTTGCGGAATAGCGTCTTGCGGCTTCTGCCCAAGTCGGCGCCTGGCGTTCAATGAGATCGAGGGCGTAGTCCTGACCAACGTCGCCATCAACCTTGATATAGCTTGTAGGAACAGCGCATCCGTCATTTCCGATCTTGGTTGCTTGCGCGGCTCGTGCGATGACCAGCGCCGGGACTTGAGCTACCTTGAACTGTTTGAAGGCTGGTGGATGAATAATGGCCGTGACATTCCGCTTCCCGACCAAGGCAGCCAGCTCCTCCCCCATACGACTCAGGGAGTTGCCTTTAAGTCCTCGAAGCACGAGGACGGCCCCCGACTTCTCCGACTGAGCGACGATTCGCTCAAGCGTTTCCTTTGGCATCGAGAACGAAACGAAGACCATCAGCTCGGGGATGTCAGATGGCATTGCTGCCGTGGGTGGAGACATACGACGATAGGACTCTGCGATCTGGGAGATATCCGGGCTCTTGGCTACTGGCTTCGGTAATGCGTCAGTTTTTGGCACCGACAACGGATTCGCTACTCTGGCCGGCTCCATTCCCTTAAGAGCTTCTTCCATGCGTTGCCGCGCCAGGCGCATGTCGCCATCGCTTGGCAGCACAGCCTGCGCCCATGTAGCGCTCGACATGGAATACGCAATTGAAGCCGCGATGAGTACGCCGCACCGATATCGATTCATGGCCTCAAAATGCTCCCTGGCAGCAGTTGCGTTTCCGGAAAACCATGTAGGCGAAGTCCTCGCCTTCAAAAGGATATTCCTTGCCAGCTCCCCACAGAACCGTTGATCGCCCCAGAGGCTGGCAGCATTTGCCAGCGATCTGCGCCGTCTGCGGGATCGGGTACAGCATCTGGTACTTGTAGCCGGTCTTGTCCATGATCGGCTGCGGGTAGTAGCCACAGAGCCCATCCTCGCCGGATGCAGCCCACATCAGCCCCTCACGATGCATCTTCGCAATCAGGCGGGTCATTTCCAGACTGGATGCCTGGACACCACCAATATGTGCCTGCACGTTTCCGTTAAGTGGATAGAGGCTTCCCTGGCATCCCGCACACCAGAACAACGTGTTCAGGGGAAACCCATCTGTTGCCGCGACACAATCCGCAGCACAGGCAGCACGAGCCGGCAGATTGCCGAACAGAGCGACATCGGGATTGAAAATAAAGGTCAGCTCGTCGTCGTGCCACATTGGATCGAGCTCGGTGAGATAGGCCACGTCGAAGGAAGTCTGCTCCAGACAGGCATTGTCAAAGATGGCTTCCAGCCAGAAGATGATCGGGTCGATATACCAATGCACCTGATAGAAGGATGAGGTCGATGTACTGTCCTGGCTGAAGCGCGAACCTCGCGGCGCATCAAACCCGGGATTCAGCTCAACGCCGCCGAGGCTGGTCATGCAAAACGGCTGGCGTACCACATCCACGCGACGAACCGGTTCCCAGAAACTGACCTTGAACCCCACCCGCAATTGCGACGGGCACATGCAAACGGGAGATCCTCCGGGGTTGGGTGTGTCTTCCTGCCCCATCGACACCAGGTCAAGGCCACCGAATCTGATCGGGAGCATGCAACTCCAGCAAATATCCGTGATCGGGTTCGCAAACCGGCCGGTACAGGTCGCGCTCGCGAACACCGGTTGCGAGCCCCCCATGGCGATTGCAAGCACGAGGATGAGAACGAACTCACGGAAGGACTTCATCGACCCTCAGCCTTTTTCCGTCTTGAGTCACTACTGCTGGCACCTGACGAATACCCAAGCGGCGAACCAGCGCTCCGCCCTGGTCGTAGAAGACCCGGCGCTTCCAGTCACGCATGAGATTCAAGGGTTCGCCGGCAACCATGATGGGCTTTGCCGCACCTTTGAGCTTCCGCATCGTCTGTTTTGCAAAGGAGACTTGTCGGCGATCCCGCCCGTCAAAAAAGATGAGTTCGTCTCTAAGGGAAACATGATCCAGCGGATTCACCTTCAGCCCGCGCGCAAACAAGATCGCGCCATCCTCACCTCGGATGTCATGATCCATAACCATTGTTGGGTCGTGGTAGAAAGTGCGCTTGACCGCTGTCGCCTTGATGCCGGACACAGGTTTGGGCTTTTCGACTGCACCGATGACACGATCTCGGTATTCACCTTGCTTCTTGGAGAGATCGCCGTTTTTCTCCATCTGATAGAGGCTTGATTGAATAACTTCCAGCAGGTCAGGTTCAGCGATGTCGTAGGTCGGCCCGACGACACCGAGATCGTCAGCGTGTGCGATAGGCAACAGGCTGATGAGCAGTGTGGCGAAAAGATAGGAATGAATCGACATGAGGCCAATTCTGGGCGCGCGATATCAGTGATGGCTTTTGAAATGCGAACTTTTAGGGCGCATTTCAAAAGCCCAAGCTACATCCGCTTTAATGCCATTTCAACAATCAGACCATGCTGAGATAACATCGCGTCTGTCCTTAAAACCCTCTTGAGTCACTTAAATTGTTGCATTTCATTGTGAATCCGCGATATGTTAAAAAACACATATCAACGTAATAGCGATTGCAGCACCACAACAATAAAATTGATGCCGCCCTGCTCGGCAAAATCGTGCTCGCCCGTTTTCTGGAGTTGCCGCTGCGGGCTTTCGACCGTCTCGTAACCCAGGCGGAGTCCTCCACCGGGTTTACCGCCCTGCGCCCCTGGGTGACCGTGGGTCAATTGGAAGGCGCGCCGCATGATGCGCCAGATGCCCCTCAAACCCGAGCTTCTCCGGTTCTGGGGGAGATTCGCGATATGAAGAACTTGTATCCCGGCACCGGGGCGAGCCGGGATCTGGGATTCCTCTACCACCGCGACAGCTACACGCGGGAATACCGATTCGATGAGGAGGGTATAAACCTCCTGATGTCCCGCCCGGACTTCCCGGCGGAACTGGCAAGCGTATTGCGCAGATTGCGCCTCATCAACACTCGGAACCGGCTCACCCACGCGCTGATGCAGGCAGTGCTGTCATCACAAGCGGCGTATCTGCGCTCCGGGCAGGCCTTGGCGCTCCTGCCCCTGACCCAGGCGGAGATATCCGCCCGGCTGCGGTCGGAGTCGAATCTTTCCGTGGTGGCGGATCAGGGCCGAATCTCCCGGTTGGTGCGCGTATTGTCCATCGCACTGCCGAACGGCGAAGCGGTGCCGCTGGGCGGACTTTTTCCGAAGCCAAGGCAGGTTCATTGCCATTTCGTGGATCACGTGATAAAAAAGGAAAAAGTATGGATGCGAGAGGGAGTATTGTGGGAGCCGCTGACGGACGAGGCCATCGCTGCCATCCTCGAGAGCGAATATGGCATTCGTTTGTTGCGGCGCACCGTGGCCAACATCCGGCGTGACTTGGCGATTCCCGATTGCCGGAGCCGCAGCCAGCGCATGAATTATCTGGCGGCGACCGAAGGGTTCTCCGCACTGGTGCCGTTGACCCCGCAAGTATTACGGACTGCGGTTCCTGCCCAGCCGGGGGTGTACGAAATCCGGGCTGCTTTGGGTTCGCCCATGAGTGAAGCAAAAGAGGGGTGGCTTGAAAAAAGCGCGCCACCGGGGCCGCACAGCGTAGTGTATATTGGCTCGACCGGGGATTTGCGCAAGCGCTTGGGAGATCACCTGCGCGGCAGTAGCGATAACGTGTTGCTTTATAATCACCTCTCAGACGGTGCTGCGCGGGTGCGATTTCGTCTGGTCAGCGAAGGATGGCGCTGGGTGGAGCGGGATCTGTACCGGGTGTTTTGCGAAACCTTCGGCACGCCGCCGCTATGCAATCGCATGAGCCCGTGAGAAAAAGAGCCGCCGGTGAAGAGGTCACAACGGAGTCTGGCACAAAACGTGAACAAGAATAAATAAAGGTTGGAGCATATCGTGGAAAAAATATTGCGCAAGCAAGCAAGCAAGCAAGCCTGACCACCCCCGCGCCGTCTGCGGCCGGCCACATAGCGGGAGGCCGGACTATGAATCTCTCGGGCGAGGCCGTCGCCGCGCAAGAGATCACTCGGCGCAAGGCGTTTCTGGAGTTTGATAAAACCGATGCCAGCTTGATCACGGAGTTGCACGAGCATTGGTGCAATCCTTCCGCGCTCTGCGATGCCACGAAAATCCTTTCACCAACCGTCTTTACAGTACGAACGCAACGGCTTCTTTTGCTTGCGGCCGTTTCGTCTTCCGATTTTTTACCGCCACCATTGCCCCTGCTTTCATGGCCGTATCCGTACTCACATGGGCGGGGGCAATTCTCATGCTGAGAAAAATCCCCTTGCTCGTGAAAGTGAGCATCGCTCCCCTGGTGGCGGGGCTCATTGTACTGATCCTCCTTGCGTGGCAAGCCCATGCCATCGGTGAAATAGAACAGGATGCGGCGGCGATCAATCAGGCAGGTAGCCAACGGGCGCGACTGTTCAAACTTGTCATATTGACGGAGCAATACACAGAACATAGAGAACAAAATATCCGGGCCTTGATCGATCAGGAGATGGCGACCTTTGAGGCTACCCTGCATGGGCTTAAATATGGTGGCCCGCAGCATAACCTCAAGAGTGTGGG
>Ga0208863_1001902_pt1 | contig 11781 bp, 9 predicted proteins | sample RifOxyD3_FD_184040 | JGI IMG/M metagenome (GOLD analysis project Ga0208863, IMG submission 184040) | Soil microbial communities from Rifle, Colorado - Rifle Oxygen_injection D3 (SPAdes) | ecosystem: Environmental > Terrestrial > Deep subsurface > Rock core/Sediment | place: Rifle, Colorado...
CTTCAACCAGTTCGCTTGTACTACATTTTCGGACCGCTCGTTTAGAGACATTACAGAATTTCGCCTTTCCAGTAAGCGATTTGAGAACGTATCGCCCGGAGTACGGGATATCGATTTGATTGGATGAATACTTGGTTCGAAACACTACTCAAGTAAGTTTCTCGTCTGCGAGAACGATGGATTTATTTTGAAGAATCAGACCTTGTTCTGGATAAAGCATCTCGCTTTTTTTAAAAACATTGACGGTTGTCGAAAGGAAAACTCGGTTTCCGATTTTCAGACTGATACCATATTTCCCTGGTTTTATTCCCGTAATCTGAAATTCACGTACTCCGTTTTCTATAGCGATAACAGTATCTGGGAAAAGTTTAACTCCAGAACGATCGTATGAAAGAACCAATCCTTCGGCAGGAAGGCTTCCAGTAAATGGACGATTACGATAGGTTACATTGATTCGCGCAGTATATGTTTTGGCTACTTCGATATTATTTCCAGGAACTCCAAGACTCACCGAAAGAGTGTGATCTTTGAAAAAATCCTGAATCTCTTCATCGAGAATCTGTTCACGAGTTTTGATGGATTTCTTTTCTATTTTCGGTGCGGTATTCCCTTTTTCCTGAAGCATCTGAATAGCAGCGGTCGTACTAATAGTTCCGTTTTCGAGAAAAGCTATAGGATCGATAGTATTAGCAGTCAGAAAATCCCGACAAAGCCCCTGATTCACAATTGCTAATGGATCCTTTCATTTTCCACAAGTGACATAATAATACGGATGTGCCTGATTGGTTACATCGATTTGAAAATGCAAATGATTCCCATAAGAATTCCCCGTATTTCAGACTTCTCAAATTATATCGCCCGCTTTGACTATATTTCCTGCAACGGTATTTGTTTTAAAAAGATGAGCATAATTGGAATAGATAGCCTTTCCATCAGAAAGTGTATGTTTTATAACAACTGTATTTCCCCAACCTGTCTGCCATCCAGCAGAAACTATCGTTCCATCACCGATAGAACGAACCGGTGTTCCTTGTGCGGTCGCGATATCCACTCATTCATGACTTCCATATCCGACATCCCATCCGTAAGTATACGTCGATCCGTAAAGCACCGAATAGATACGACGATATTCGGTATTATCCTTGTATTTCGTATAATCGGCTCATACGATACGAGGAAGCGCCATTCGACAACCACTATCCAATGTATTCCATGGGGAATACCGACATGCGGGTTTTGCAATCTGATCCAACGGATACACAAAACCGCTTGCAGAAGCGCTTTGTATACCGAGGAAAAAGAAAGAGAAAAGAAGAATATATTTTTTCATAGTGATTTTTTGACGAAAAAAAAAATATATGATAATATTACTCTGTACAGAAAAATATGCAAACAAATATTATTTATTTTTTTAATAAAATATATATGACAGAAATAGAAAGAAAGGAATGAGGAGTATCTACTCAAAAAACACCTGAATCTATTCAGCAAACGATTGATCGGGTTATTCAAGACGGAGTAGTTGATAAAAAAGACCTCGGAGATCTTATTACGAAATATTTCACGGAAAGAGATACCGTTACGAACAGCACAAAAGCTGATCTTGAGGGACTTAATGCATTCATAAAAGATAGTCTCAAGACTATGCTGGAGAATGGAATAAATATAGATGACCGGAATCTACTCAGTGCTCTTATTAGTATTTATGGATATGATATCTCAGCACTCGATGGAGAACCCACTGAAAAAATCAAGAGATGAGAATCTGTAAAAGTAGTTCTTGATTCAAAGGATTCAAAAAAGATTGTCGAAGCAGGTTTTTTTAATGCTTCATACAATGATGACAAGGTAAAACTCGATACTGAAAAAGTTCTTGATATGAAGAAAGTAGCATATATCAATGCTATCAAATTTCCGATTGATGAGGAAAAACTTGCCGAATTTAAGACTACTATTTCCCAGCATCCATATAAAGGAGTCCGTGAAGACGCTTTTAGTCAGGCTATTCAAATGCTTACTGGAATGAAGGGGGAAAATATCGTAACGAAAAACGGTGAAAATCTAAAATATCTCAGTGATTATCTTGATGAGATTATAAAAGAAGCGAAAGTAAGAAAAGAAAATACCAACAATGTTTCAACTTCTGTTACTGAAACTCCGACAACTCCCGTTGCAGTCGTTGCTGAATCCGTTCCTACTCCTGAAGCCGTAGTAGTTGCTACCTCTGCAAAAGACTTTTACAAGAATATTAATTTTTCTAAAAAGAAAAAAGACTGGCCAGCAGATGAGCGTGAAGCAGCAATCAATACGATAAAAAAAGAAATTAATAGTAATACTGAGCTTGCTGATGCACTCGGTAAATTACAATATAATAGCGAATGAATTAAATCCGGTAAGAAATCCTCCATTCATTCTGTCAAAGATGTTCTTCTTACTCAGCTCGCACTTACAAATCTTGGGTATAAACCTGGTGTACTAGATGGAGTTTATAAGGATTCTAAACTTGGAAGCGAAACCTGAGTAATGGTAATATCATTTCAGCGAGAATTCAATTTTAAAGCTGGTACAAAAGTTCTTAAAGAAGATGGTCAGATAGGACCAAAAACACTTGAAAAAATAATAGAAGCTTTAAGAGCAAAAGATATCGATTCTGCTAAAAAAGTAGTAGAACCTACTATTTCTGAGCCTACGAAACCTGTAGAAACTACTCCTGTTATTAAAAATACAATAAAAAAAGGGGGTCTAACGACAATAACTACTCAAGTATGAGATGAGAAAAAAACTCTAGAAACCGGAACGATAACTCCCCTAAATAGAACGGAACAGCAAGGGAAAGAACAATTTGAAAAAGAACAAGGGAAAGAATTGACTAAGGATAGCACCACTGGTGAATATGTTGGAAGTTCTAAAACAAAATGGGAAAATTCTCCATATAATTCACAGAGTAAAGTAGCAGGAGACTATCGTTTCATAGCCTTGAATAATCTCTTTACAGCAGGGGGGGAAAGTACAAAAGAGGCTCTGAACTATATGAGCGAACATCCGGAAGATCCAGCAGTAGTAAGATTTACTGTTATTATTAATAAAGTAAGTGCTCCTACAGAAACTGTAGCTACAAAACCTGTAGAAGAAGTAAATGCGGAAGTTGCAAACCCTGCTAACAAATCTACTCCTACGGAAACTGAAGAAACTAAACGAGAAAAACTCGGAATTCCCGCTAATGCATCTAAACTCACTTCTGAGGAATATGATTCACTAAAAAATACATATGGAATGCAACCAGTTATCACCAAAAATGGATCATATAGTATTTGGAATGTAACTGATCAGAAGCTTGATAAACTTACACAAGAACAAGCTATAAAAATACTTCAAATGCAAGAAGATACATTTAAAGAAAAAGTACAAAAATAAAAAAATCAGAGAAAGAATCTATCTTTCTCTGATTTTTTATTAAAAAACTATATATCAAGGGATATTATCTATATCTTCCCTTCTAAGAGATCTTCTTCGAACTGGCGAATACCGGCAATATCTGGTGAATATGCGGAAACATCTGGAAAATCGAGCGATTGGATTTTGGACATAACCGCTCGGATGAGCGCTTTGGTGCGTTCGATTTCGCCCTGTTGGACATAATCGGTTACGGTCACGAATTGACCAGTCTTTCGGTCTTGTTCTATGAACATTAAAGTAAATTCTTTCTGGATGAATCTTGCCCACTGTGGAGAGAGTTCGAAGAGTACGGCATAGAAACAGAACTGGAGTTTATACTTCCATTTCTTGATTTTTTCGTACGCCGAACCAGTATCCGCGAACGATTCGAACCCTCCTCAGGTCTTGTAGTCGGTGATAATAAGTTTCGCGTTGTCGATGACCTCAATTCGGTCAATTTTTCCGGTAAGTTGCATACCATCAAGAAATATTCCTCAAAATGCGGTACGGAAATCATATTCTAAGTGGAGGTCTCCGTAAGATTTTCCGGTGATTTCGGAATAGAGCGCATTCAGGTTTTCTGTTCCGCGCGCGAGGTAATCACGTTCGGTAGCTTCGGCGAAGCGTTCCTGCTTGAAAGCGGTTTCAAAAGCTTCAAGAAGTGTGGATTTCGAATAAAGTCCGGTTTTTTTGTAGTCGGTAAAAAATACTTCAAGTGCCTTGTGCATGGCAGAACCATAGCACGCGGATTCACTCTTGGCTTGCGGAAACCGGAGAATATTATTCGCGACGAAATGTTCGGGACCGCCATCCGCGACATTCAGGAAGTTCTGGAGTGCGGTTACAGACATGGTAAACTGCTTGGCGATGCGGTCAGCGAGGAAGTTCCGTTCTTCCCCGTGATATGGAAGCGAGAATAAATCTTTTCGTTCGCGTTCGAGGAAGTCCACGAGCGATTCGGTTCCGACGGAACTGCTTGCCCAAGCAGGATCGAGGTCGGTCAAACATCCGAGCGGATCCTCTTTCTTTTCGTTCAGATTCATCTGAGCGTAGGAGAGAATCAAATCTTTTTTGGCACGGGTAAATACCGTGTAGACGAGACGACGGATATCCTCGTCGTCGTCTTTCTCGGGCGCAAGTGGGAGATTCTTCGGAAGTGGCGAACCAGAGACTTTTCCGAGTTTGTACTGTTTTTCAGTGAGTCCGATGGCGTATACTCGTCCGTACTCGAGTCCTTTTGCCTTATGGACAGTTATGAGGTTCACGGAAGTTCCTTCGTGCCCAACCAAGTGCGAAGCCGATATCTGCACATCGTACTTTTTCACGAGGGAAATGAATTCTCCATAATCGAGGATAGAGAGAAATCCTGCTCCTTTTTTAAAGGAGCGAACCGACTCGACGAGTTTTCTAATGTTCGAGAGATGTCGAGCATAAATTGTTGCATCGGTAGCGATTTTCTCACGACCAAAATAGTAGTTATAAATCGGCGAAATATACTCTTTCTTTCCTCCGCCGAACATATCAATCTGAAGTGTATTCTTGGTCGGGTCTTCGTTATACTCATCGGGAATCGCGAGTGCATTCGCACCGGTGATATAATCCATAAGGTCTTCGAGACGGGCGTGGTGGGAAAGAATGGAAAGTTCTATGAGGAAATTCGCAAGCCCTGAAAGATTCGTATCCTGATGAGTTCTAAGTGTTTCAATCCAACTTTTCCGGTAGGAAAACTCTGAAAAACTCGTTCTTTGAGTTCAAATTTCCGTTTCCTCGTTCGTCGTACCTTCCGAACGTACGCCTCACTCCGGTACTCAATTTTCGCTCAAATTACTTCGCTTTTGAGAGTTTTCTCGTGGCGGTCGACTATTGTAGATTTTTCTTGAAATTTCCCAGATAGTCAGTCGATGAATCCCCCAGCACGGATGTGCGAGAATGGAAAGGAGAATCTCATCACGAGGCTGACCGCTTCCTCGAAGCGATACGAGGTACTCGAGAATCTCGTCCACGAGGCGTACTTCCTCAGAATCGAAAATATTTTCATCCTTACTGAGTGCCACTGGAATATGTTTCGAGAGGAGCACTTTCGCGAGATTTTCGAGGGTTTTGTTCTTCTTTGTGATAACTGCGATCTCTTCTGCCGGAAATCCGTCTGCAATAGCTCGTTCGATGTCCTCCGCTACCCAAGTAAGTTCGTCCGCTTCGGTCTGGAAGATATTCTGCGTCACACTTCCGCCCTGTCCGTGGTGCGAATCGAAGGACTTGACCGCTCATGGAAATATATCCCCGATGGAATGTAAAGCTGAGTTCATAAGCGCTCGCGAAGTATCGATAATCTCGCTATTGGAGCGGTAGTTCGTCTCGAGGATGATGAGCTCGGTATCGGCCCAACGGTCACGGAATGCCCGGATATTCTTGGTATTGGCTCCCTGGAATTTGTAAATGGACTGGTCGTCATCCCCAACCGCAAACACATTTGGTGTATCGGTTACGGACAAGATATCGGTAATAAGCCGAAGTTGTGCGTCGTTCGTGTCCTGATATTCGTCCACGAGGACAAATTGATATTGCTCCGCGAGATTCGCACGAATATCACCGTACTGTTCTACGAGCCGAATCGCTCAGAGAATCATATCGGAGAAATCGATGTACCCGAGGGCTTTCATCCGTTCTTCGTAGCGAGTGTAGATTTGTGCGAGTGAAATATATTTATCCAACCGAGATGCGTCTTTGAGAATCCATTTTCCTTCGTAGTCTTTCTCCAACCACTCATCTCGCCATTTGGTCACAATCTTCGCATCGGTTTCCGATTCCTGAAGTTCCCAGATAGATTCGAGCGAATCTGTGAGTGTTTTCGTAAAAGTATCCTGCGAGTGCATTCGTTCTGGAAATCCGGAAAAAGCCGTTATAACCGCACTATGAAAAACCCGAAACAGTTCAAGTTTACGGATTTTATCCTCTTTTTTCTGTCAGAGTGACAGAATTTCGTCCATATGAGCTCGAATAAGCGGTTCGAGAACCGCCATAGTCTTGCGGTTCGTTTCGATAATTTCTGCGTATTCCGCTGGCGTAATACCCGCATCTTTTACAAGTTTTATCGCATTCCGAAGCTCACGGATTTTCTCATTGGCATTCTGTCCTGGCTTGTACGGATCATTCCAAGGAAGTGCCGTCAAAATCTCGTCGAACAGTCGCGAAGCCTCTATGTCATCAATCGGAGTCGCCTCGGCGTAGTCAGAAATCCGCGACCTGTAGCGGTTCAATATCTCATTCCCGAAACTATGAAACGTATGAATCGCCACTTTATAAGCATCTGCACCGATAACCCGAGCGAGTCGCTCCCGCATATTCTTCGCCGCATTGTCCGTGAATGTGAGACAGAGGATATTACTCGGATTCACGTCGGTCTGGAGCAAAATATTCGCAATACGCGCCGACAGAATCTGCGTCTTCCCACTCCCCGGCCCCGCGATAACCAGAACGGGTCAGTAAATAGTATCCACCGCCTGCTTCTGGCGTGGATTGAGGGTGGAGTAAGTGGAGAGGAATGGGGTGGACATAAGATATGTATGATCGAAAAATAGTTTTTACTTCTTTTTTACTTCTTTTGCAATGTCCTTAGATTCGGACGTGAGACGACGCTTGAGTTTCTGGATATCTTCCGACGGTGGGAAACTTTCTGGATGAATCCCTTCATTGAGCAAGAGTCCACGAACTTTCTTATTGTTTTTCACATGCTCATTCGTAATATTTCCCTCTTTCGTAAGGTTATTCTTTTGAATGTTGAAATTTGTAATTTCAGTCGCAAAATCCTTCGCTTTGATCGTGATGGACGGGAGAAAATCTGCAAGAGAGCGATTCTCGGAAATCTTTAGTTTGTGTTTCATCTCTTTAGTGCTCTTTCCTCCGAAAAACGCCGTATCGCCACTGCTTCGAATCCGTGCAAATCCAGCGCTATCAATTCCGGCTTCATAGATGAGCCGTGAGAATTCCTTCTCCGTATTTGTCAGTTTCTCTCGATCGAGAATCCGCTCAATCTCCGCCATTCTCGTCTCCAATATCTCCTGTTTTCTGGTTTGAAAAGCAAAGTAACTCATAGCAAAAGCGATCTGTTCCTTGCGAGGATCTCCATTTTGTGCAATCAGATAGCAGGCATAACGAGTGAGACGATAATCATTTTTCATTCGTTCTGCACCGGATCAGATAGGAACCATTTTGTCGGCGCCGACAAAATGGTCTTGTGGCTTCTGCTTGCTGTTTTTACAGGCTACCATTGCTCGTTCTATAACTCATTCGAATTTCCTCCATTCAGAATAATCAAGAAGTCATTGAAGTTCACGTGCATACCAGAACTCGACTCCATTCGACTCATGACGATGAGATTCAAAGGAGGAGAGGAGATTTGAGAGAGTGGATTTCTGCATAGACTAAAGGATTACAGATATCTTTTCATCGATTATACAGAAAACACCAAAATAGCAAAAGTATTTTACTGAAATTTATGTTTTTTGTAAAAGTATGAAATGCTCAGATAAGTTCCATAAAGAGATTCAGAAATCCGTGAATGTAAGATAGAGAATATTACTCGGATTTACATCCGTCTGCAAAAGTATATTCGCAATACGCGCCGACAGAATCTGTGTCTTCCCACTCCCCGGCCCCGCGATAACCAGCACTGGACCATACAAAGTATCCACCGCCTGCTTCTGGCGTGGATTGAGGGTGGAGTATGTGGATTGGAATGGGGTGGACATAAAGGAAAATATTGGAATTTATTTTATACCTCAATAGCTAAATCTTGTCATAAAATCTCTAAAAGAGAACGAGAAAAATTCTTTATTTCTAAAATCAAATCCGAATTATAATTAGGAGCAAACGAGTTTTTTCCAAGTAAAAATATGTTTAATCAATTTCAATGATGAATTTCTGAAAGTACACTATATAGAGAAATTAACTTTTTTCATTTTTTCTCCAATTCTTTCTTAATATGGATATTAAAAAGATGGCTAATCGCCGTACTAGTATATCAAAGTCCTTTATACAGATTAAAGCAGGAATCTCAGCCTTTCTTTTTGATTTCATACATTGCTCAGTTTTCCTCAAAACATTTTTTACATTTCTCAAAATACTCTTTGTCGTCCATACTTATATTTCAAAGTTCTTTTAATCACAAATACGCACATATTAATCCATGATCAACATAAATTTTTATCTTTTCTGAAATTTTATCTCTTTCTTTTAGAAGTATTCTAAATAATCTGAAAGTACACTATATAGAGAAATTAACTTTTTTCATTTTTTCTCCAATTCTTTCTTAATATGGATATTAAAAAGATGGCTAATCGCCGTACTAGTAATTTTTATCTTTTCTGAAATTTTATCTCTTTCTTTTAGAAGTATTCTAAATAATACGATTCTTTCCATTAATGTTCTCAGTAAAATTACCGAAGAAATAAGATTTCCAGATTTCAGCATATCATGAATTCATTTTGAAATATGATACACTTCTCATAAAAGCATTTTTATCTCATTCTCATCTTCTTCTTTTAGTCAAAATCTTTTTCGGATATTTCATTCATCATAAAAATACTCAGGAAGTATATAAAATTCCCCTGTTTCATGTTTTATACAATTATTTTCAAATAATAGACTCATTTATGATTTTAAGTTAAAAAAATCTAGAAAGGGATATTCTTTGTATTTAAATTTTTGACCATAAATTTTTCTGGATCTACTCATTCTATCTTGCAAAGTCTATAGTACACATTATTTTTATCCTTTATATAATCACTATTGATAATTTCAAATGAGTCATAATCAATTTGCAATCTATTAAGACGTTCCCAAGAAGGACAAATCCATGTTTCTTCTACTGCAAGCCATACCTCAATCATTTTTATACGATTTTCTTTCCATTTAGAATACTCATCTTGGCTCATGTAATTATCAGGCTCAGAGGGTGACCATGAGCCACCACATCAATCATCATCAGAATCATCAGAAAAATTATATTGATCATTAGGTTCGTTATCGCTACCATCGACTAAGCAGTATATGTGTGTTTTTGAACTAAATAGATTTTTATAATGCTCAAACCAATAGCCTCGTCATTGATCTATTTTTATATTTAAATCTAATAATTTTTTTAATTTCTCTCAATTCAAATAATAATCCTCTCAAGATTGAACAAATTCCATATTTATTTTTCCTCCAAAATCCCCCTTCATCTCCTCAAATCTCCTCCGTAAAATCTCCTCATCATTCTTAATCTGATACCCACCCACATGATGACACTCGTGGTGACAACTCTCGCATATACTCACGATATCATCCGCTTTCTCACTTCCTCTCCGCTCATACGAGAGATGGTGCACCGTCGTCGCCCGTTCACCGCACGCCTCGCAGTCGGGTTGCTCCTCTAGTTTCATCTTCTTGAGTGCTTTCCATGCGTAGGATTCGAGATATTCTTTGTAGTGAGTGCTGGTATCGCTCATGGAATGCTAGATTTTTATTAAACTTTCGCCCGATTATACCCATTCCCCTTCCTCTTCCAAAACCATTTTAAAAAATCCCCTCCAAATGAACTTCGGAGGGGATTTGAGTATACTAAAAACTAAAGAGAATTCTTTTTCTTTCCGAGAGAATAGGCTCGGTGAAATAAAGCTTTGGTGATAAAGTTATCAAAGAACACTTTCTCTTGTTTTTGGATGCTTCCGCGAAGTCCTTTTTCGATAAGGGCTAATTTTTTTTGAGTCATAGGAGTTTATTTATTATGAGATAATACAGCCTAAGAAAAGGTCTTATTGTATTGAGCAAGAATCTGAAATCTTCTATTGATTTCCTAATATTATCTTGATTATGGAAGGTATCACTATCAAGAGTATACGCAACATTGAACTTTTTGCAAAAGGTTTGAATGTCTTTTATTTGTTTCGTATCATAAATCGTGTACTTCTTATTTCCAAGTACTCCATTTCCAATCGTTTTCTCACAGATATAGAGATTCACATTACTATGTCCATTTTTTGCCAAGAATATATTTCGAATCGAATTATAGAAACATTCCACGAATCCATCAACAGGAATATTTCTGGTTTGCTGAATCTCCCGAAGATAGGTGTAATAATAGGAAATAAGCGGTGGTTGAAAGAGAAAATATATATCAACCATTCTTCCGTGTGCATTACATGTTTCTATATTTCTAAGCGAATGTTTCTTGCTTTTAAATGTCCCATCCAGTATGAAACGGATATTATTCTGAAGACAATATTTCAAAACCTTGTCCACTACTCTCGACATAGCTTCTTGATATTTTCAAGCATTACTCCCACAATATCACTCAAATAACTCGCGATAACTATCAATGTCAATGAAAAAGAAATCATTCATATACGAAAGTGCCGACTGGATGAACTCTGTTTTTCCGCTCCCTGGTGCTCCAGCAAGAAAAACCGCAGTAGTATTCTGATTTTTTTCCTCATAGATATATTTGTTCTTCTTAATCTCTATCCGAGATATTATATAATCTCCAGCAAGAGAAATTCCTTCGTCCGTGAGTGGATAGAGTGGTTTTGTATTCATAATCCTAAAAAACTTTAATTAAACTGTTCTGATTATACCCATTCCCCTCTTCCCTCCAAACCATTTTTCGAGAATTCTCTCTCACTTTGTATTTGACTTACTCAGGATTTTATATATAAATCTCACACTTCTTTTTCGGGAGATTCACATGTCTGTCATTCTTCAGATAGAAATACTTATGACTGTGGCGCTGTTCCTGTATGGAATAGCCTACGCTATGGCCAGAAACAAAAACAAATACCACAAAGTTGTTGCAACGGTAGGCTTCTCGATGGATGCCTACGGCACGATGCTGATGTTTCAGATAAAAAAAGGAGTATGGATGACGGGGGTTCTGGCTTCCGACATACATACCATCCTGTCACTCGTCGCCTTGTCTCTCTTCTTCGTTCAGCTCACGCTGGGTTTAACGAGAAAAATCAAGTGGCACCGACGATTCGCTCTCTGGGTATTTTTCCCAGTATGGGCACTCGCATTCTTGAGCGGAGCTTTTCTCGCTCACTAAAAACGGCAATCCTTGGACTGCCGTTTTTTATTATCTTTTTTCGAGTTTGGTTCGTACGTACAAGCCTTGTACCTGCAGACGTGCCCATTCTGTTTTCCGGAGGAATTTCAGACTCGATTCCTTGCTCGGATGACTCGCAAAACAATTGATGCGAATCATCTTGCTGAGCTCTTCGAATCCGTATTCTTCGACAAGGAAATCGAGAATCATAGCAAGTGTAACTCCGTGAAGTATATCGTCGGTTCTGTTGTTCTGTTGCATGTTTT
>Ga0208863_1001904_pt1 | contig 11759 bp, 6 predicted proteins | sample RifOxyD3_FD_184040 | JGI IMG/M metagenome (GOLD analysis project Ga0208863, IMG submission 184040) | Soil microbial communities from Rifle, Colorado - Rifle Oxygen_injection D3 (SPAdes) | ecosystem: Environmental > Terrestrial > Deep subsurface > Rock core/Sediment | place: Rifle, Colorado...
CCAAATTTGCAAGCAATATTTGTACCAACATCTTCTGGCACTACAGCCCAAGGACTTGGCATGGCTTTTGATACGATACCCGCTTCCAAATTTGGAGGTCAACAACATCCTCAAATTCACATTGTGCAGACAACTAGTTGTCACCCGATTGCTGAAAATTTTGATAAAAAGTTTGAAAACACAGAAACATCTCTAGCGAGTGCTATCGTCGACAACATTGCTCACCGCAAAGAAAAAGTCATAGAACAAATAAAAAAATCCAGCGGATCTGGCTGGATAGTGACTGACGAAGATTTGAAAAATGTAGTAAATATGCTAGAAGAAAACTGCAAAATAAAAATTTCTTACAACTCGGCTTTATCGGTTGCTGGACTGATCAAAGCAATGAATAATGGTTGGAAATTTGATGGAGCGGTAGTTTGTTTGATTACTGGAATGTAGATCGCGTAACGCGTAACACATATCGCGTAACAAAATATTTAACAAAAAACTTTTTACAAAAAAATTATGGACACTAGAACTATATTATTAATAATTTTTCCAGTTGTATCTGGTATTATAAGTTCATGGATTACTTACTTATTCACAATAAAAGTAAAGAAAAATGAAAATATAATTAGATTTAAAGAAGAAAAATACGGCAATTTATTAATTTATTTACAAGGTTTTGTAGGTAACACAGCGTCAGGAGAAATAAAGAAAAAATTTTTTGAAGAACAATATAAATCTTGGTTATATGCTTCTGATAAAGTTATTAAATCAATGAATGAATTGATAAACTTACTTATAGAACAAAAAGGTCAAAAACCTGATGAAAAAAAAGGACACGCAATAATAGGAAATATAATTTTAGAAATGAGAAAAGATTTACTAGGAAAAACAAATCTAAAAAATAACGATTTTAGATATACTGATGTAAGAGAATAATAAAATATAAAATTGTTACGTGATATGTGTTACGCGTTACGCGTCTCACGTTTTTTTAAGCAAAATACTCACAATATTATTACCTTTTTCTTTGGTACTCACTTTCCCTTTTTTCGAATAATAATTTTCTTCTACTTCAAAACCAGCTTCGCTGCAAATCTTATCTAAATATTCGGGAGTAAAACCATAATAATATCTCTCACCTAATACTTCGCCTTTAGGATTCATCCAAGGTACTACAAACTCTCCGTCGTTTTCTTCCCATTTTCCTTTTTCTACTGTTTTTTGAGCTGAGTCTGAATAAAGATTCCAGTTGGTCATAAGTACTCTACCCCCTGGTTTCAATATTCTCTTCATTTCCGATAAAGCTTGCTGTCTAGTCTCTTCATCTGGCAAATGATGCAAAGTAGCGATACAAAAAACTAGATCAAAACTAGCGTCTTCGAATGGTAATTTGGTCATTTCTGCTTGAACATATTTGTTGTTCGGAAATTCTTTCTTAGCTTCAGCCAATTGCCCTTCACTTTGATCCAAACCTATGTAATCTATAGAGTCTTGAAATTTTGCGAAAATCTGATATAATCTGCCAGTACCACAGCCTAAATCCAAAACTTTAAGATTAGGTTTAAGATAGTCTATAAGAGGAACTAAATCATCCCAAATATATTGTCTGGTACTAGCAAAAAGAGGTGCAATGATGTCATACACTTCCCTATTTTGTTCAATTATCTTTTTTATTCTTGTCATATTTTTTAAAATGGAAGAAGAATTAGAAAAAATTTTATTAGAAATAATATCTCACCATCCTAAAACCAAGGATGATTTTAATGATGCCCGCCGTCGAATTTGTGGAAAAATGAAAACAGTCCAACCTTCCAACATGAAGCTTTTTAAAGCTTACCAGAATTTGTTAAAAAAGAAAAGTGTCAAAGCTGACAAAAACTTAGAATTACTCCTACGCAAAGCCGATATTCGTTCCATGTCTGGAGTAGCAATTATCACTTCTCTTATCAAACCTTACACTTGCCCAGGACAATGTATCTATTGTCCAACTGAAGTCAAAATGCCAAAAAGTTACATTGCTACCGAACCAGCTGCAGCTCGCGCTCTAGCCTTAGCTTTTAGTCCTTATAGACAAATGCAAATGCGTCTTGAAATGCTTGAAAAAACAGGACACCCTACTGACAAAATAGAATATATTCTCAAAGGTGGTACTTGGAATGCTTACCCTCTTCGTTATCAATATTGGTTTATTTTAGAATCTTTCAAAGCCTGCAATGATTTGACTAGAAAAACACCAACCAAAGCTACTCTCGAAAAAGATTGGAAAGAAAAAACTCTAGAAGATTTACAAAATGCTTTAGCAATTGAACAAGAATACAACGACAAAAAGTCCAAACATAAAATCATTGGACTCACTCTCGAAACCCGTCCCGACGCTATTTCTCCAAAAACTATTTGGCATATGCGAGAACAAGGATGTACTCGTATTGAACTTGGACTACAAGCACCCGATGACAAAATTCTTGAATTAGTAAAACGTGGCCACACTGTCGAACAATTTCGCCAAGCTATTTTACTTTTACGCCAAGCTGGTTTCAAAGTAGATTTACATTTCATGCCAGATTTGCCAGGTACGACCGCCAAACACGATGTCGAAATGTATGCTAGTCTTTTTACAGATGAAGGTCTAAAACCTGATATGGTAAAAATATATCCTTGTACTGTTATCAAAAGTGCTGAGCTTTACTCTTGGTTTGAATCTGGTAAATACAAACCTTATGCTAGTCAAGATTTATTCAAGGCTATACTTGAAATGAAAAAACTAACACCTTATTATTGTCGTATTTCTCGTCTTATTCGTGACATTCCTAGCAATGAAATCGAAGGTGGTAATGCCATTACCAATCTTCGTGAAGCACTAGAAAAAGAACTACACAAGCAAGGTGAATATTGCAAATGTCTGCGCTGTCGTGAAGTTGGTCATGCCGAAAAAATTCACAAAATAAAAGCAGACAAATTAATACCTCAACTTTTTGTCGAAGAATTTCAAACTCGTGGAGGACGAGAATTTTTCTTAAGTCTGGAAGATGAGAAGCGTCGTGTGGTCTTTGCTTTCTTACGTCTTCGTCTACCAGAATACAATGACAAAATAAAAAAATCTGAAATACTTGAAAAATACCTTGGCCTTGGTGATTTAAAAAAATTAGCTTACGTCCGCGAGCTTCACACTTACGGACAACTCGTCAACGTCGGTGATAAAAATTCTTCAGCTTCTCAACATAAAGGTATGGGAACAAAACTTGTCAAAGAAGCTGACAAAATTGCTAGAGAAAATGGTTACACAAAAATTGCTGTTATTTCTGGTGTTGGCGTGCGCTCTTACTACCGAAAATTTGGCTATAAAAAAATTGGCACATACATGGCCAAAAATCTAAAATAGTCTATTACAAAGTTCACGGGGGCTGTCATATCGAGCATCCCCCGTTAGTTCTCCTCACCCTTCTCGGACAGACTACATTCCTGTATCCTGCGCCGAATATACATTTCAAGCAACTTATGGTATTCCCGCAGTTGCTTTTTGAAATGTTTGGACGAAGAGAAATGTCCATTTTGTGTACTAAAATTCAACAATCTAATCAATAAGTGCCTCGTTCTCTTATTCACGGCTTTACCTCCTTGATAAGCCATGTTTATTCTCATTAGACCACAAAAAAAATAATTTGTAAAATCATTTGATTATCAAAGTCAAAAATGATAAAATTAAAATACTATTAAGCCTTTCCCGCGTAGACGGGTCCCTGCCTACCGGACAGGCAGGCGCTTTGGGCGGATAAGCCTTTAAACATATGTTTTTACCTCCAAATTCTATTATTGCCTCTGGTCCTGTTATTATCGAAGATGGCAAAGTGCTACTAAATAAAGAAATCAAAGAATCTGGTATTACACCTTGGTTTTTTCCAGGTGGCGAAGTAGAAAGCTTTGATATTAATCTTGAAGAAGCCTGCAAACGCGAAGCAAGAGAAGAAGTTGGTATTGATGTAGAAATAATAAAACCACTAGATACACTACTACACAAAAAATCTGATGGCAGTGTAGTAATACTTGTTCATTATTTAGCTAACAGAATTGGTGAAATAAAAAAGGGTGAAAATATTGCCGAAGTTGCTTGGTATGATATAAATAATTTACCTGATGATTGCGCTCCAAATGTCAAAGAAATAATTAAGAGATATATAAAAAATAAATAAAAAAATACACACAAAAACACCAATTTGTTTTGGTGTTTTTTATTTAAAGTAATAAAACAATCAGTAAATCTCAAAATACTATAAAAACAATTTTTTTTTATTTTTATAACAAAAAACTAATTCTAAAAAATATTATTTTAAAAAACTGTGTATAAAAAAATGTTTTACTGTTAAAAAAGTACAAAGAATGATATAATTAATCAAATATTTTTTTAAATAAAAAAATCTTCATAAAAAATATGTCACTAATCGACATAAAAAATTTATCAGTTACTTATTTTCTTGGCAAAAGCAATGAAGTAAGAGCACTAAGTGACGCAAATTTAGAAATAAATGCTGGCGAGCTAGTTATTTTTTTTGGTCCTTCTGGTTGTGGAAAATCAACTCTTCTTTACACCATAGCTGGACTAGAAAAACCAACTCAAGGAACGGTAATGGTAAATGGTATAGATTTGTCACAAATGAAAAATAAAGAATTAGAAAAATATCGCCAAAATACTATTGGGATGATTTTTCAAGCTTTTTACCTAATCCCCTCTTTGTCAGTAGAAAATAATATCAATCTGCCACAAGTAGCTATCGGCATAAATCGTAAAAAAAGACAAGAAAAAACTGAAGAACTCATGAAATATTTTGGCGTTTACGAACAAAGAAAAAAAGTACCAACCGAGTTGTCCGGTGGTCAACAACAAAGAGTTGCTATTTGTAGATCACTCGTCAATGATCCTGATATTATTTTTGCTGACGAACCTGTAGGAAATTTGGATTCCAAATCTGCCCAAGATGTGTTAGGTCTTATTCAAGAACTTAGCGTCAAAGATAAAAAAACGGTAATTTTGGTTACACACAATCCCGCCCATCTAGAAATTGCTGATCGTATATTTTTTATCAAAGATGGAAAAATAATTGATACCAAAGTAAACAAAGAAACTAGAAAAATCATAGTTGGTAAATCAAGCCAACAAGAATCAAAAGATGACAGTCTAAATCTATCACCTGTCACAAACAAAACTACCACAAAAGAAAATGACAATTCCGCAGAAGTGGATAATATTATTTTGGAATACAAAGCCAAAGAAATACTTTCTGAAGTTTTGACAGGCTTGAGTTACGATGAAATAAATAAAATAGAAAACTATATCAAAGAAGCTTTGGTAAATAGCAACTCTGATTACAAAAAATTAACAACCTATCTTAATACTGACTACATGCAAGATGGTTTAAATTTGAATAAAAGAGTAAGTCAAAAATTAATAACCAAATTAGAAACAACCACCAAAGAAATTGAAGAATTGAGCAAAGAATTTACCAACAAAGAAGAAAAACACAATAGTTATGTACATCAATTACGTCGTTATCTACTAGATACTTTTGAAGTAAATATAAGAACTACCGATGCTATAGAAGCTATGGAAACTATCATAGAAGATAGAGTAATGGGTGTGACAGATCGCAAAGGTGTTCAAGAAAAATTTGACAGACCTTTGAAAAAAGGTGGAGTCGGTCTAGACAAACGTACTGCCAAAAAAATGGCCAAGCATTTGGAGATGATTATTTTAGGTCGTTATCAAAAATCTTCAGACAAACAAAAAATCAAAAAATAAAATATGTCAAAAAAGAATGAACAAACAATTCCAAACAATGTAAAAGGAATGCGATATAGAGATACTATTTCTCTATCTATGCGTACTTTTAAAACTAGACCCATGAGAACCACCCTTACTATTTTAGGTGTAAGTGTTGGTATTGGAGCTGTTTTATTTCTAGTTTCTTTTGGTTATGGTTTGCAAGAAACTGTTTTGAAAAATATTACTACCGCTGATGCTCTACTTAGTCTTGATGTTAGCTCTGGAAAATCAGACGTCATCCAACTTAATCAAGACTCGATAAACAAAATAACTAATTTACCAAATGTAACTGAAGTTAGTCCAGTAGTAGCATTACCTTCACAAATTACTTTAAAAGAATTCACAGCAGACACTACACTTTATGCTATCAAACCATCTTTCTTGAGTTTAAGCGGTCTTGTTCCTTTTCGTGGCACTTTTTTCAAAACAGATGACAAAAATAAAAAACAAGTAGTAATTTCTTCAGCCATGGCCCAGTTATTCAATATCGACCCAACTGACATAGTAGGACAAGAGATCAATATTACAACTTTTGTACCAAGAATTGATTCTGATGGACAAAATCAAGTAGACGTCATAGAACAAACGACACCTTTTACAGTTGTTGGTGTAATAAACGATGAAAGATCCAGTCTTACTTATGTACCAGCTGATATGCTAGAAAATATCACTTATGATACTTACGTTGGAGCCAAAGTAAAAGTAAGTAATAGTGATTCTATGACTAACGTCCGCGAACAAATCATTGACATGGGTTTTATAGTCTCAGTCCTTCAAGATACAATTGACCAAGTCAAAAAAATATTTTCTATAATACAAGTAGTTTTGGGCTTGTTTGGTCTAATTGCTCTTACTGTTTCAGCTATCGGCATGTTTAACACCATGACTGTTATGTTACTTGAACGCACCAATGAAATTGGTATTATGCGTTCTATCGGTGTAACTAGAAAAGATGTTCGTAAATTATTTATTTTTGAAGCCATGATTATGGGTTTCTTAGGCGGTCTTGGAGGTGTTTTACTTGGTTATTTAGGAGGCTTTCTAGCCAATGTCGGTATCAATGTCCTAGCCCATTACTTTGGTGGCCAAGCTCTTGATTTGTTTAGTCGACCTACTTGGTTTATAGTACTTATCATCCTCTTCTCTACTATTATAGGTCTTCTCACTGGAGTATTTCCAGCCCAAAGAGCTGCCAAAATAAATCCTTTGGAAGCCTTAAGATACAAATAAAATTACTTTTTCAAAAAAATTATACCAGTCAAAAACTGGTATTTTTTATATCAAAAAAAATTATATAAAATTTTAATATTTACTTGTGGACAATAACTAATTACATATTTAATAAAGTTCTAAAAAATGCTATAATAACTGCAAATTTAATCTTTTTTAAAAAGAACATTACTAAATGCCATTTTTTAAGTTTAAAAGTAAAAAACTATCTACTAAAATTATTAACAACCTTCCCAAAAAGGCTGGGTTTTTAGCTAATTATTGGATTTGGACTGGAATGATTGATTCTTACAAGATTTTGAAAAAAAAATACAAAACTAGTACTAAGAATAAAAGAAACAAAAAAAGATTATTTAATTTACAAAAACAAATCCTTCTACACTTTTTAAAAAATTTTTTTCTCTTCCCTCTTTGGTTCTTTTCTCTACTTATTCCGGTTTACCTGAAAGGTAGCAACAATGTTTGGACTAATTTAGCTACTATTGGAAAACTAATAAAAAGCCATGAATTCAGACCTCTTAGAATGGCTGTGATTTCTCAGTTTGTTTTTGTGTTTTTGATTGTTCAGTTTGGTATCATGGTTTTTTATAATAATTCTAATCCTGTTTATACTGCTAGTTACGGTTGGGTTTCTACTGATTGGTCTGGTAGTGCCTCTACGACGGCTTTTGCTTCGCACAATACTGACCAGAATGGTTGGAACAAATATTTTTCAAAAGATAATACAATAAATACAACAATAAACGGTGAAATAACTTTAGGAGATATAAATTTGTCTACTTATACACAAACAACTGACAATAATTTCAATTCAGGTTCTTTGAACAATCTTTATGTTGCAAATAATAGTTTTTCTTTGCTAAAAGATAATGGTGTTTCATGTACTTCTAACAATGAATGTAGTAGTGGGATTTGTAATACTTACACTAATTTGTGTAGTGATGATGCTAATAATCCACCTCCACTTATTACAACAACAACATTTAATTACACTGGCACCATACAAAATTATACTGTACCTGCTGGTGTGACTTCACTTACAATAAATGCAAAAGGAGCCCAAGGAGGATATTCTTCCAATGGTGTTGTTTTAGGAGGATTAGGCGCAAATATAACAGGAACTGTAACAGTTACACCTGGCCAAATTTTAAAAATTCTTGTAGGTGGTCAAGGAGTAGGAAGTTCACAACAAGGTGGTGGTGGAGGTGGATCTTTTACTACTGACAACAATAATAATCCACTTATTATTGCTGGTGGTGGTGGAGGTGGTTACTATAATGGCTATCCTTATGGTGCTATAAATTCAAAAGGTTCTATTTCCTCAAGTGGAAACGCTGGAATTTATGGATATGGAGGTGCTACAGGAGGTGCAGGTGGAACTAATGGAAATGGTGGTGGATGTTCACCACAATACGCAACATCCGAAGGATCAGGTGGTGGCGGTCTTATTGGAAATGGAACAAATTGTTATGGGACAACAGGAGGTAAATCTTTTATAAATGGTGGAGCTGGCGGAGCTGGAGCAGGAGCTGGCGGAGCTGGCGGTTTTGGTGGTGGTGGTGGTGGAGATTGGTCTTCATGGACTGGTGGTGGAGGTGGTGGTGGTTATTCTGGTGGTGGAGGTGGTACTTATTATGGAACTGGTGGTGGAGGTGGATCATACAATGCGGGAATAAATCCAACCAATCTAAGTGGAACTCAATCTGGTAATGGACAAATTATTATTGTTAGTGATTCTTCAGGAAGTTCAGGATCATCTAGTTCTGGAGGAGAAACAACCACAGAAACTTTTAATTACACAGGAACAATACAAACATTTACAGTACCAGCTGGGGTTACTTCAATAGATATTGATGCCTATGGTGCACAAGGTGGTACTGGACTTAGTTATACTGGTGGACTTGGTGCAAAAATGAAAGGAACCTTTACTGTCACTCCAGGTCAAATATTAAAAGTTCTCGTTGGGCAACAAGGTGGTAATAGTGCTAATTATAAAGCCGGTGGTGGTGGTGGTGGATCTTTTATTACGGATAATTCCAATAGTCCATTAGTAGTCGCCGGCGGTGGTGGCGGTGGTGGCGGTAATAGTTCACCATCAAATGGAAATCCTGGTCTAACTACTACATCTGGTGGAAATTCTTCTAGTTCCTCTGGTGGTTCAGGAGGAAGTGGTGGTGGTGCAAGTTCTGGATCTGATGGAGGTGGTGGTCTGACTGGTAATGGCACTAATACAAGCAGTTGCACTTCAGGTCCAGGTCTCAGTTTTATTAATGGAGGAGCTGGTGGTATTGGTGGAACATGTACTGCCGGTGGTGGATATGGTGGATTTGGTGGCGGTTCTGGCGGTGAATGGTGTTGCCAAGGTGCTCCAGGTGCAGGAGGAGGATATTCAGGTGGAGCAGGTTGTAATTCCACTGGCGTAACAGGTGGTGGTGGATCCTACAATGCCGGAACAAACCAAACAAATATATCTGGTGCAAGAAGTGGTAACGGCCAAGTCCTAATATCTTACGTTTCAAACTTTCCTCCAACAATCACAAGTATAGTAACAGGAACATCAACAATCCAACTAAACTGGAATGCTGTTAGTGGTGCTTCTAGTTATACAGTATCCTCTACAGTTGGAAGTGAGGTAACCACAACTTCTACTAGTTATACTTTTGATGTTACCCCTAACACTTCTTATGCTTTCCAAATTGCTACTAACTTAAGTAGTTTCTCTTCTGTTACTTCTACAAAAATTAATCTAGGTACTTACACCTCTCCTATTAATGACGCAGGAGCTTCTACTTTGTTCAACAATATCTCTTGGAATGCTACTAATCCTAGTCCGGGTATTTTAATTGTCGAAGCTAGAGCTGGTAACGAAGCTGATCTTAGTGATGGTGTCTGGACTACTTTCCAAAGTGGTGACGAACTTATTACTAATTTTGATGGTAAAAGATATTTCCAATATCGTGCAACTATAGCTACGAATAATGCTAGTGCTTTACCTAGTATGGAAGATGTTACTATTACATATACCATCAATTCTGGTTATCTTATCTCTTCTCCTTATGACACTGGTGATGATACTAGTATGTTAGCTCGTATTTCTTGGTCTGAAGATACTCCTGGTAATTCTCTTGTTAGATTTCAAGTTCGCACTTCTCCGGATGCTAATACTTGGACTGACTGGATGGGTCCTGATGCTACTAGTGCTAGTTATTTTACTGACAGTACTGGCGGTCAAGCAATGCCAGAAGTTCTTAGAAACGCCAGTGATGACAGATGGATACAATACTTAGTATATTTAGAAGGTGATATTGGAGATACACCTACTCTTAGTAATGTTACTTTAGCTTATGCTGTCAATATTGCGCCAGTAATTTCCAATGTTACAGCTGTCGAAAATACTGATGGCAGTGTAACTATTAGTTATGATGTTTTAGATAACAATACTTCTAGCGGTCAAACTCCTGGCACCATCTTACCTACTTTTGAATACTTAGATGGTAATGGTGATTGGATTACGGCTACTACTTTTTCTGAAAATGCTACTTCTAGTAAAGCTGTTGAGGAATTTACTACTAGTACTTACAGTCTAATTTGGTATCCAAAAACAGATTTTAATGGACAATATCTAACAGACTGTCAGATTAGAGTAACAGCAAACGACAGTGAAGCTGCTAATAATTTAGGTAATGCAATGTCTGAGCCTTTTGTGTTAGACACAGCTAGTCCTACGATAAGTCTTTTTCTTTTTGATGGTAGAAATGACAATCTAAATAATATTACTATTACAGCTAGCGATGATACCCTAGACAATCTTTTGATTAAAATTTCTAATTTGAACAATCTCAATCCAGATGGTACCAATGCTTCTTCTGGTATTTGGTTAGCATATACTCCCAACTTTACTTGGCGAATGGATAATAGTAGTCCTAATATTTATTACCAACTAAAAGATCATTATGGTAATACTACTAGTGTTACTCCAGCCCAGTTACCTGGTGTACCTAATCATGCTGTTTACCGAGATATTTCTAATGCTGAAACTTCTGAATGGCGAGAATTTGTTGCTTGGGCGACAGTAGCTAACCCTGCTTATGGTTTCAAACAATACAATATTTATCGTTCCGATGATGGTGGTACTTCTTTTACTGTCATAGATACTATAGCTAATAGAAGTATTAACTATTATATTGATTCAGATCCTGCTCTTAGTCCTGAGACAACCTATACTTACAAAATTACAGCGGAAGACAATAATAATAATGAATCAGATTATTCTAATCTTGTGACAGATTCCCCTAATGGTCAAGGTGGTAGTGATTTCACGGCTCCGACTATTTCTAATGTTAACATTAGCTACATTACTCCCAATGGTGCCACTATCACTTGGGACACTGACGAACCGGCTGATTCTAATGTTGACTATATTCTTTCGACTGGTGGCAACTTCGACAATGCGCCTAGTGTTGGTCTGACGACCATGACTGACAATGTGAATAGTCTTGGACAACATGTTGTTGTGTTGACGGGACTAAATTCAGGAACTACTTATTATCTAAGAATAGGTTCTGCAGATTCCGCAGGAAACGATGGCCACAAAGTTCCAGACATTGACGGCTATACCTTCCAAACAATAGCAGGTCCAACTATTTCTAATATTATAGTTAGTAATATTTCTAATAGTAAAGCGACTATTACTTGGGAAACTGACGAGGCTAGTGATTCCTAT
>Ga0208863_1001906_pt1 | contig 11751 bp, 9 predicted proteins | sample RifOxyD3_FD_184040 | JGI IMG/M metagenome (GOLD analysis project Ga0208863, IMG submission 184040) | Soil microbial communities from Rifle, Colorado - Rifle Oxygen_injection D3 (SPAdes) | ecosystem: Environmental > Terrestrial > Deep subsurface > Rock core/Sediment | place: Rifle, Colorado...
GATGGCGAACTCTTCCCCGCCATAACGGGCGACCAGATCCAACTTGCGGGCCGCTGCCGCCAGGATCTTTGCAACTGCCTTTAAGACCTGATCGCCGAACGGATGGCCATGGGTATCGTTAATCTTCTTGAAAAAATCAAGATCGCAGAGGACAAGGGTCACGGCGCTCGCCTGCCGCTCTGCACGTTTCAGCATCATCTCAAAGCCATGCTGAAAGGTTCTGTGGTTGGCAAGTTCGGTTAGCCCGTCGGTAGTGGCCATTTTGTTGATCTTGTCATGAGCCTGGCCAAGATCGATCTTGATAGCAACCTGAGCGGCGATCAGTTCGAGAACATCCCGGCGAGCCCGGTTAAAAACACCGGTCTTCTTGGCTGCAACCACCAGGGCGCCGATTGCCACCCGATCTTCCTTGATAAGCGGCATGACCAGCAGCGATTTAAACTCGCTGATCTTCTCGGAATTAGTAAAAATCGGCGCCGGCCCCCGGTATTCGCCGGTAAGCGGCAACGTCCGCTGCAATTTCACCGCCTGCCCCACCAAACCGTCATCCATGGCAAATTCCCGGCCCTGAAAATGCTCTGCCATATGTCCGTCGGCCCAAACCACCACATGATGATTATTATCAAACAGGCTGAGAGCAGTAAGTTCCGCCGGTGCCATGGTCCTGATGATCTTGATAGTTGCGACAAAGGCCTGTTCCAGACCGAGAACACTGTTTAACTCCCGAAGGCCCAGGCAGACCCGTTGCATCGCACCCCGGTCATGATCCATGGCCAGGAGCCGGCGCGCCATACTGAGATCAAGCGCCAGCTTACGCACTGCCAGACGCAGCAGCAGACGTTCCTCATCCTTCCAGGGCGCCTCGGAAACACGATCGATACAGAGCACGCCGGATAGGCGCTTGTCCTGATCTTCTTCTGCACTCTTGGCCGGATCATCCTCAATGCGCAGGGCATAGATGGAACCGACCCCATCCTTTTTGGCATAATACGGCAGTCCCCCTCCTCCGGACTTAATCGACACCATAGTCGCTTCTCGACCAGACATCCGTAAGGCCCCGAAAATGCCACTCCCCAATGGATAAGGCCCGGGCAGAATATCTTCCCGAACCGTGGCCATGTTCCGCAGACGCAGCTCCCGACCTTCCGAATCCGCCCACAGGATAGCAACCGTAGTCAAATCAAGCGATTGCCGCAAAAGTTCAAGCTGCAGGTCAAGCGAGTTGGTTACTGTTTCGACAATGGGTTTGCCACGCGGCGCACTCCCTTCCAGATCCTCAATACTCGGCAGGATATCAAAAATGGAAGCGCCTTCGCCTACCAGCCCGAGATCCCTGGCATACGACTCGCTCTCCTCCTCCTCTTTGGCCTTGACAAATGCCTTGCGCACTCGGTGCCGGTAGGCGCGACTACGGACAAAAAAGCCCATCAGTCCGGTCGAGACGGCAAACAGCAGACAATGACGGCCAAAAACAAGCCATGTCTCATTGCCGGTCATTGTCAGAGCAATCTCCATGGCCAGAGCCAACAGGGAGGTCGGCAATAACACCGGCAGGGGAAATGATCCGAAAAGCCAAGCCATATAGATGGCTGGAATAAAGGCAGCCTCCATCGCGAATTTATGCAGAAAACGGAAGAGAATCCAGACACCGACCGTCCAAATCATCGGCCCTTGCAGAGAGACAACATACTGATCGGTATCCCAGCCTTTGAGAAAACGATAGCCGGCCAGCCCCCCGAAAACAGCAACGACCAGCGCAACTCCGATCTGATAGACCACCGGATACTGCACCGCCGCCTCCGCCTCGAAAAGGCCGAGCGCTACAGCAAGACCACCGAACAAGGCTAGCGCAACACCGAACCAACTTCCCACCTGCACGCTATCTTCTTCACTCTTCAGTTTTTCGTTGGACAATGCCTGCTGCTCCAAAGTAAAAGTAACTAACTGAAACTGCTCATGTTGTTTAGGCTCCAGCCTAATAGCCTACAGTCTATTTCCCAATGCCGTTACCTAACGACGACTCCTAGAACGTTCTCTAACTCCGGCAATCTTGCGAGCAAATCGACTGATCACCTCAAAGTAAAGCGGGCCGGTATGCTCGAGAATATTATTATGACCGGCACAGGGGATCACCAGAAACTCCTTACTGCGGGCACCGCTGTTCGCCTGCAGAATCTCAGCGCTGACCGCCGGAATAATCTCGTCTTGCTGGGCATGGAGGATCAGGGTTGGCTTAGTGCAGCAGGCAATCTTCTCGGCATTTCCGAAACCGTCCGCCTCGGTAAAGCCCAGGCCGTCGACATCGATTCCTAAATTTGCCAACAGGGGTTTAGTCTCGGCAAACCCGCTTTCAATAATCAAGGCGGCGATTCCACTCTGCTCGACTGCAGCCAGCTCAATAGCACAGGCAGAGCCCAGCGAACGGCCCATAACAATGAGCGGACCGGTGCGCTGCTCACCGGCAAGCCAGGATTTAACCTCTCGTAAAACCACATGAGAGTCAGCCAGCATGTTGCTGGCAGTGGGCCGCCCACTACTGCGGCCATAACCTCGATAATCGACAATCAGGAAACTGACGCCGCGGGCCGTGTACATTCCGCCTATTTCATCATAATCGGCAACGGTCTCGCCATTACCGTGGAAAAATATGATATTAGGGGCCGCAACATCTGCCAGGTGAAATCTGGCAGCTAAAATCACCCCGACCGCCACGGCGATATCAAAATCAACGACCCCGGCCGACGCCGGACAGGTATCGTCCAAACGCGGATGAAACAGGAGACCTAAAATCTCCGGCTGATCGAGTTTGGAATAGCCACGCACTTCTGGCATAAAATGTATCTCCTTAGTTGAACAGGGTGGGCAACCATTATGTTCAATCCCCCTGAAGGGGAACTTAATGTTACCAGAATGTTATCGAAAGTGCCAATGTGTCCGATTCTTGATCGGTTCACAAGATTTTTCCCATGTTCTGTCTTATTTCACGCCTCCTGTCAATATAAAGAGTGGCAATTCGGGCCGACAAAGGATGAATCGCTTTAATAATGCCCAAACTTACACGATTTTCAGTTGACCCATCTACCTAAAAAGTTTATGGAAATAGTTATCGAAGTTAAATGGTTACCGTGCTTATCACGGTGTCTTTCCTTTGGAGGCTTTTGCATTCCCTTGCGCAAATCAACCGGTCATACCCCTGTCCAGACCAGCCTTTTCCAGTTTATGGCAAAAGAGGTCAAGAAAAAAAGCCAAATCTGGACGATCGGCGGCGGCAAAGGCGGGATCGGCAAGAGCTTCATGATCAGCTCGATCGCCTGCTGTCTGGCCGGCAAACAGCAGAGGGTTGTGCTCGTCGATCTTGATCTCGGCGGCGCCAACCTCCACACATTTCTCGGCATGCAGCGGCCTAAAGTAACCCTTACCGACTTCTTTGATAAGAAAGCGCCGCTTGCCTCTCTGGTGGTCGAAACCGGCATCCCGAATTTAAGCCTGCTGACCGGCATGGTCAATTCCCTTGCCCCGGACAGCATCAGACACACCCAGAAAGCCAGGCTGTTCAAACAGATCAGAGCGCTCGACGCCGACTACATCCTGATCGATCTCGGCGCCGGCACCCATTTCCACACCATCGACGCCTACCTGCTGGGCGACAAGATGATGGCGGTCATTGTACCGGAGATGATCTCACTTGAGAACATGTACTATTTTATCAAAAATGTCTTTTTCCGAAAGCTGATCAACGCCCTGACCGAGGCAGGGCTCAAGGATCTGGTGGCATCCACCTGGAAGGACCGGGACAAGTACCATATCGAGAATATCAACCAGCTCACCGACCACCTGCATGGAATTTCGCCCAGCGTAGCCGGGGTAGTTGACCGAGAGATCGCCGGATTCACCTTTGATCTGCTACTCAACATGGTGCGCAACGATCAGGATATCATGGTGGGTATGTCCGCTAAAAGCGTCTGCATGAAATATTTCGGTTTTAAAGCCCGCTACTCCGGCTACGTGGAATATGACGAGGTCGTGTCCCGCTGTATCAACCGCCGTCTGCCCTACCTGCAGACCCACCCGACCTCCAAAACCGCCAAAAGCCTTGAGACCCTCACCACAACTCTTCAAGAGAACAAACAACTTATCGCCACATAATCCAGGCGGAACGACCCAACCATGGAACAGGACAAAGAACAATTCAGCCACTGGTGCGAGGTCTTGGAATTACCGCCAACCGCCTCCTTAACCGAGATCAAGAAGGGCTACGCCTTTTTGAAAAAGCTCTATTCGACTAATTCGATCGCCACCATGTCGGCCGCCGGCGAACTAGGGCCCGAGGAAGAGGAAAAAATCGTCGCCCGGATCGACCAGGCCTTTGCCGGCCTCATGGCCATGTTCGGCGAGGATGCGACAGCGCCGGATAAAAACGTCACCCAGTTCGTCGCCCAGGTCACGACCTTTGACGGGCCGACCCTCAGACAGGTTCGTGAGCTCCGCCATATTAATCTGCGTGAAGTGGCAAGCGAGACCAGGATTTCTATCCATCATCTCGAAAACATCGAGGCCGAAAACTTCAACGCCCTGCCCGTCTATGTCTTCACCCGCGGCTTTGTCATGACCTATGCCAAAGCCCTCGCCCTGGACCCTGAAAAAGTGACAGGGGATTTCATGGTGAGATTCAGCAAAGCCAAAGAGCCAAAAGGCTTCAGCAAGATATCCAGCCTGATATAGGGCATTAAACAAAACCGGCAAAAAGATTATTGCAGATGAGGATAACGAGTTTTTCATCTGAATATATTATCGTAACTTCCACGAGATAGATGCGATTTTTCCGGGAAAGTTGAACGAGTATCAGTCACCATTTCTCTTAATTTAAGCTACTTAACAGCTTGTCAAATGCTCTGTCCAAGGTTGGTTCTTGAAAAGAATAGCCTGATTTTAATAATTTTTTTGGGATTACCTTTGTACTCGCAAGCAATAACTCCTCAGCCATTTCACCGAATAATAATCTTGCAAAAAATGCCGGTATTGAAAATACCGTTGGGCGATGCAGTGTTTTTCCTAACACCTTGGTAAAATCAAAATTGGTTACAGGAATTGGCGAAACAAGATTTATTGGGCCATCCAGATTTTCATTATTTATTATATGACTGATTGCCCCCGCGACATCATTAATGGATATCCAACTAATATATTGGTCGCCATTTCCAATAATTCCACCCAGGCCGATTTTAAAGGGCAATATCATTTTCTCCAAAGCACCACCCTTTGCGCTGAGAACCATCCCGAACCTTACACAGACAACCCTGATGCCTGATGATGATGCTGAAGAGATTGAACGCTCCCATTGATAACAGACCTCTGGCAAGAAACCAGACCCTCTGGCACTCTCTTCGGTTAATTCTTCAGCTCCTCTGTTCCCATAAATTCCAATTGCCGAGCCTGAAATAATAACTTTTGGCCGATACTCTGCTTTGGAAAAATATGCAGCGATCAGTTCAGTCCCTTCAACCCTGCTTTTTAAAATCCGGTCTTTCTTTTGTTGGTTCCAACGCCCCTCCGCGATATTCTCACCTGCTAAATTAATAACTACATCAATATCTTGGTTATCGCCTAAGTCGATTATTCTCTTCTCAAGATCCCAGTATGGTGGTGAGGTGGTATTGCGACGCAGAGAAAGAATTTGGTGCCCTTTTTGAGACAGATAATCTGCTGTTGCCTTGCCAATCAACCCTGATGCACCAGAAATGAGAATTTTCATTACGATCATCTCTCTTGGCAGAACAAAATAATCACTGGGGCAAAAAGGGAGAGTCCGTTGGATTGGTCCGTTCTGGAATCATTTTAACTTTTTTTATTCTATGTGGGCCTTAGCCGTTTGAAGAGCAATATCTTTATCCTTTGTAAACAGCCCCCACTTCATTTTTGCTGAATGGATACCTGCTTTCTTGTCTTGACCTCTACTGTAATACCAGTGGCCAAAGCGTTCGACCGTAGAAAAAGGATGATTTTCTGTACAGAGAAGCCCGCAAGGATTAATCTCTACAAAAAAAACAGTTTCATCCGGCACTTCATCATAAGACATATCTTTAGGTAATGCGATTTGAGATACATCGACGTTCTCTGCCGCTTTTTCATCCAGCCAGTCTGAAATTTTCATTTGATTTTTTCTCCTGCTGAAATCTAAAGGTCACTTCTTTAATTCTTTGGCACAGCGACGCTTGGCGTACCCCTCTTCCAGGCGATTCAGCCAGCGGTGCAACTCCTCGGCCCAATTGTTGTCGATAGGCACGACTGGATCCCGCCGCCATAGTACCCGCCCGTCCGTTTCCACCGACGCCAGGAGCGGAATACAGAATGAACCGCGACAGACCCGCACATCGAGCTCATACTTTTCCTTGCTGATCCTTTCGAGGATCCAGCCGTTCTGGTGACGCACGGTCTCCAACAGTATGTCGAATGACAGGTCACGACCGCCTGGATCGTCGGAGAGACAGGCCTTAAAGACCTGCGGTTCAGCTAAAAGGTAGTTCGACGACGCACACCCGCCGATTCCGCATAGAACACCAACAACCAGAACAAGACCAAGCAAAATACGCATGAATACCTCCCATTTCACTATTAGAGTGTAAGACTCCTAATCGATCACAGAATTACTCTATAGCAACCAAAACCTTTCTACCAATAAAAAGGCCGGCCCGATCCCGAGTACCGAGTCCTGATCGCAAAAAGTTATTTTTTCTTTTTCAGTTCGTTATATTTAGCCGATTCCGGCTTGATGACATTGGGAGAGCCTTCTATCCCCAGGTAAAACACCGCCAGTTTTACCGGCTCGACCCCTCTGTTTTCTCCGTTATGCAAGGTGTTGACCACCTCGATTATGGCATCCCCGGCGCCGAAAGAGAGGAGCGTACCATCCTCAAGACTGATTGACAAGTTACCGGAAACAACATAGGCATATACCGGCACCGGGTGTTTGTGCCAACCGGTTTCAGCACCCGGCGCCAGCTCCACTAGCATGGCGGTCACCTCGGCCCGGTCGGTGTTGGGATAGGTGATTTTCTGGCCGTTGCCGGTTACCGAGGTTTTTTTCAGCACTTTTGCTGATACCCCGGAGTTATAGTCGGCAGCGGATGCAGAAGGCCCGATCAGGAAGATTCCGATCAAACAAAAACAGGCGGCACGGAATTGCATGGTGGTAAATGGTCTCATAGCTGTTCACTCTCTATCTTTTGAATGCGCCTTTGGCAATCGCAATTGGTAAGCCGATGACTAATGTCCAATTACCAATATCCACCAATGGGATTAAGCCAATCCATTCTTTTGGTTGTAACGGGTAGATCATGTACGCAAGACCAGCAGATAAGATTGAAATGATCGGGGCGGTCGAATGGTATTTATCGATTCCCCTTCGCTTGTTCATCATGCTGACGATCACGCATCTCCAGTTCATGAGGACAATATATGCCCCGAAGAGGAGAAGCAGGATTGCAATTATAATCTGCGACAATTTCATGCCCCTTTAAACAAAAGACCTGCTTCCGGACATCCCCTCTTCCTCCGATTCCTCTTCTCGACCTTGTCATCTGGGCCGCTGGTCTCCTTAGGCACTATAACAAAACCGCCCACCAGGTTAACAGCATTTTCTATCCTGTTTTTTTCATCAGATACTTCTGGGCTGACGAGCACCTTGAGCGCCTTTCATACTAAAGTCGTACTACCCGGTAATTTCGTGCAAGACCCTTGCAGACTCGCTGAACATCCCGATTGAAGCGCACGCGATTCTCAATTATTGCAGGCGGGTAACTGTTCGTCGACTCATCCTTTTGCCTTAGTCATAATCCGAAGGTCCTAGATAAAAAGACAACTTTGTTCCGATTCCTTTTTGCCGCCTGATCTGAGTAAATATTGTATTAAGGTTAAATATGGTCAGGTATTAAAGTCGGGAAGACGTTAAAATATTAGTACTGCCCGACTTGCATAAAGAACATTGATTTCACCAAAACACCAGGGCAAAACCGCACAATTATAAAAGCTCGGCTGGATAAACCAGCTGACACAACAAAAGGAGAAAAAAATGAAAAAGACAAAAAAATTTCTCTGCATTCCGGCTGTAATTGGTTTGTTACTGGGGGCAAACCATCATGCGCAAGCAGCAACCTATACGCTTGATGAAAACTTTGACCTGGGAACCCTGCAGAATGTCAATCATGATCCCCATAATCAACTTCAGCTCAACGAGGAAAAGATTACCCCTTTTCCATTCGTTAGCATCGCTATTTCCGGAAGAGGAACCCTTGTCAGAATTGATGTCGAGACCGGGACTATTCTGGGCGAGTACCTAACCTCGCCGGATGGCATGGGGCGGAATCCCTCCAGAACCACCGTGGATCTGCATGGCAATGTCTGGGTCGCAAACCGAGATGAAGGCTCTAACGGCCTTGGCTCGGTGGCCCGGGTCGGACTTATCGTGGGCGGCGAGCGGGTGGATCAGAATGGCACCCCGGATCCTGATGGTGCTTATCTTGGCCCTCCTTTTAAATACAACACCTGTGTTGACCGGGACAATAATGGACTGATCAAGACATCCCATGGTCTGGGAGATGTGCTTTCCTGGAGTAATGCCGGCGGAGCGGATACGAACGGCGGAACAAGTACGGCAGATGATGAATGTATTATCAATTATACCAGAACCGCCGGCACCGGCACCCGGACAGTTGCCATAGATAAGAATAACGACGTCTGGGTTGGCGGGCTCGGTGACCTCGACCATGAAAAACTCAACGGGGTGACCGGACAGCCAGTTCCCGGAACTCAATTTAACCTGAGTTGTGGCGGCTATGGCGGCCTGGTTGACAATAATAACATCCTGTGGTCAGCTCGGGGCGGAAACGGCTTGCTTCGTTATGACACGGTAAATGAGAGCGGCTATTGTCTACTAGGTTATGATTATGGTGACTATGGCCTGGGCATCGACCCCCAGACCGGCCACATCTGGCATACCAACATCGAGGGCAACAGGGTTGCCGAATTAGATGCCGCCGGCAATATTCTCAATGCCTACAATCATGGAGATTATTATGCCCAGGGTGTGGCTGTGGATAGTAAGGGAAACGTCTGGGTAGCCCACTCACTCTACCGGAACACCGTGGGACATCTTAGAACTGATGGCACCTTGGTCGGCAATATTAACGTGGGTAGCGGGCCGACCGGGGTGGCAGTGGATTCCAATGGCAAGGTCTGGGTGACTAATTATTATAGCTTCACCGCTCAGCGCATCGACCCGGATGCCGGGCCAATCGGTGGTGGTGGCTTTAAAGTCGGTGCGGTGGATATGACGGTCACTCTGGGGGCCAATGCTTATCCGTACAATTACAGCGATATGACCGGCGCAGTCTCGATAGGAGGAATGTCACCGCAGGGCACTTGGAATATCGTCCAGGACAGCTCAATCCCTGGCAACATGTGGGGCACTATTACCTGGAATACAGAACCTGAAGGAAGCGAACCTGTGGGTACGAGCATCATAGTTGAGGCCAGAGCCGCTGCCACCGAGGCCGGCCTGGCAGGTGAAACATTTATCGCAGTTACTAATGGCAGCCCATTTTCCCTTACCGGTCAGTTCATCGAGGTCCGGTCAACTCTCAAAGCCAGTTCTGATGGAATAAGCCCGATTCTATCAGACATCACCGTGGAAAGGCTGAACCATCCGCCTGTTGCTCTATGTCAGAACAGAACCGTGCCGACCGAGCCAGGTCTCTGCGTGGCCGGCGCCTCGGTTGACGCCGGGTCTTATGATCCTGACGGTGATCCGATAACCCTGATGCAATCGCCTGCCGGCCCATATCCACTTGACCTGACCACGGTTGACCTGACGGTTACCGACTCCTGGAATGAGTCTGACGTCTGTTCCGCAACAGTAACGGTGAAAGACAAGGAGTCACCGGTAATCCAGCAGGTGGCAGCTTCTCCAAACGTCCTCTGGCCACCTAATCACAAGATGGTTCCGGTAAAGATGGCTGTGACTGTTACAGATAATTGCGACTCAGCGCCGGCTTGCAAGATCACAACAGTGAGCAGCAACGAACCAATAAATGGTCTCGGAGATGGTGATACTTCCCCTGACTGGAAAATCACGGGAGATCTTACCCTGAATCTGAGAGCGGAGCGTTCCGGAACCGGCAATGGCCGGATGTATACCATAACCACAAAGTGCGCCGATGGATCCGGCAATACCGCGATTGGCACCACAACCGTTACCGTACCGAAAAGCCAGGGTAAATAAAGAATACAAAAGAGTACTCAACAAAGACTCACGGGACATCCTATCTATTTTTCTAATATCGCGCGTTAGATAGATAGGATGTCCCGCTTGCCTCCCCTCCCCTGACCTGAATCAGCCAGGTAGAAATTATCTCGCTGATACCGATCCCATATTCCACCATTAAAACAAAATCAACGCAGGCTAGCCCTTGACAGTCGCAAGCCAGTCACGTTACAACCTCACTTAGGAAAGAGCCCCATCGCCTTTCTTTGGTGAATAAGTTTTCATCAATATTAATCGTTAAACGGTCTCAGGCGCCAATACTGCGGGGCAACTCTGGTAGTAACTATGACTGCATCCGGACATTTAGTCTATATTGTCGGCGCTCACACATTTCAGAATAATTTGATAATGTCGCAACTCCAAAACCAGACATTACTTTGTTATGTTTGTAGCGAGTTAAACGAGGTACCCCTTGCCTCAACAGGAAATAATAACCCGGATTTGCGGCAGATTCTTATTCTGTTTGATTGCTGGGGCCTGGATCACCAGCGGTTGCTTGATCTAATAGATCTGGATCTGAACAGACATATCGAAACAAATTATCTGGTCATGTTTAATATCAATTCCGAGTTCGGCATTGAGAAACATGCCTTACAGAGAGGGGTCAAGGGCTTCATATACAGCCATGACGACGCGGAAATACTGCGAAAGGCCATACCGGCTGTATTTAATGGAGAAGTATGGTTTCCCCGCCGCAAGCTAACTGAGCACCTGTTGGCCGAAAAGCATGAGGCTCCGGGCAACGGTCTGCCGCTGACCAAACGCCAGAAAGATATCCTCAGACTGGTTATCGAAGGAAAATCCAACGCAGAAATTGCCTACGATCTCTGTGTCAGTCTCCATACTGTCAAAACTCATATCTACAACGTCTATAAAAAAATCAATGCGACAAACCGTGCCATGGCAATCCGCTGGGCCATGCGCAACCTTTAACCGGTTTACCTCCCAAAATTGACCTCCAATCTATACCTTAAGGACAGCAACATATGAATGAGCAACAACGAAAAGCGATAATCCAGGAGACCTTTAACACTGTTTCGAGCGGATACGACGGCTTGCCGCTCCGTTTCTTTCCAGAAAGCGCCGGACTGCTGGCTAAAAGCCTTGGACTGCGCGGCGACGAGCATGTCCTCGACGTTGCAACCGGCACTGGGAACGCGGCCATGGCCGTGGCCGATCATCTGCCGCAAGGTCGGGTGACAGGGATAGACTTTTCGGCCGGGATGCTTGAGCAGGCCCGCAACAAGGCGGCCAGCCGCCAGGTCCGCAACGTCGAATTCATCGAACAGGATATGCAGGCCCTCGGATTTCCAGCCGATCATTTCGATGCGGCGGTCTGCTCCTTCGGTCTCTTTTTTCTGGATGACATGGATGCGCAGTTGGCCCGGATCGCGGCAACCGTGAAGCCCGGCGGCAAAATCGCCATAACCGGG
>Ga0208863_1001908_pt1 | contig 11747 bp, 6 predicted proteins | sample RifOxyD3_FD_184040 | JGI IMG/M metagenome (GOLD analysis project Ga0208863, IMG submission 184040) | Soil microbial communities from Rifle, Colorado - Rifle Oxygen_injection D3 (SPAdes) | ecosystem: Environmental > Terrestrial > Deep subsurface > Rock core/Sediment | place: Rifle, Colorado...
TGAGGCTATTGAGCAGATTCCGGCTTTTTATAACGAAAAATCACTTGAATTCCTAACAGCCAAAAAATTGGCCGATGGTCGATGCTGGAAATTTAGGTGGTTTCTGGATGAGAACTAGTTCACCTATCGCCATTTAATTGCATTCCGCGCTGACCCGCAAACTTCCTGAATGGGCTATCCGGACAACACATACGCTTGAACATGCCGATCTCTCCTTCAGAGAGGACGCTGCGCAACTTCGATGCAGTTGCCGCCATTTTTCTTCCTCTGTACAACGCAGCGCTGACACGCCGAAAAAGATCTGGCTCATTTTCTCCCTCTTCATACTGGCTCAAACCGAGTGATGAGGCGCCCAAGGCATCCTACTAGGATATCAGGTTGCTAGTCCACCCCCATTTGAGACAACCAGCCCACCTCGTGACTCATTAAAATGAACTTGATTGCGTCCGCCCTCTTTTGCCAGGTACATCGCCTCATCCGCTCGTTTAAAAATAGCCTCCTGACTGAACTCACTACCGTTGAATAAAGCCACACCTATGCTTGATGAACAGTTATGTTCGACGTAAACAGATGAAGCTCCGTTTGACTGAGAGTTCAGGAAGTAAGTTTCTGCCAAACAGACACGAATTTTTTCAGCCACGCTGATCGCTTCACTTCTTGCCAAGGTCTCGTCTGCATTTAGCTCGCTGAGCAATACGACAAACTCATCGCCACCAAATCTGGCGACTGTATCCATTTCGCGAACACAACGGCTGATACGCCGCCCGACTTCAACGAGTAGCAAATCACCTGCAACATGTCCATGGATATCATTGAGCGGCTTGAATTTATCCAAATCCATAAACATGATCGCGCCATAAATGCCGTGACGATAATTGGCGGCCATCACCTGCCCCAAGCGATCGGTTAACATGCGACGGTTTGGCAGTTGAGTCAACGGATCGTAATACGCCATTTTATTGATCAGCTCTTCATTCTTCTTTCGCTCTGTGATATCGCTAAATATCCCGACAAACTGAGTGATTTGCTGTTCTGCATTCCTGACCGCAGTAATCGTCATCCACCTAGGATAAATTTCGCCGTCTTTCCTTTTATCCCAAATTTCGCCCACCCATGCTCCGTCATGCAACACCTTTTGAAACAGCGTCTCGAAGAAAGCTTTGTCGTGTCGACCCGAACTCATGATGCGCGGATTTTTCCCCAGCACTTCTTCTGGTTGATAGCCACTAATTATTGTGAAGGCTTTGTTGACTTTGATGATATTGGCATTCGCATCCGTGATCACGATGGCGTCGTGCGTTTCAAAGGTAGCCGCTGCAATTCTCAGATTCTCCTCGATCAATTTACGTTCTGTAATATTTGCCCGAATGGCACAATATTGAACCGGTTTTCCACATTCATTCAAATATGGCACGATCGTCGTCGATACCCAATACAGACTGCCATCTTTTGCACGATTACAAATATCCCCCGTCCAAACCCTACCATGCGCGATGGTACGATACAGTGTTTTAAAAAATTCTTGCGGGTGAGTACCTGAATTGATTATTCGATGATTTTTCCCGACGAGCTCCTCACGAGAGTATTGGCTGATCGAGCAAAACAGATCATTGACGTAGGTAATCGTGCCACGTATATCTGTAAAAGCGACAATCGCGGACTGATCTAAGGCGAATTTATGTTGAGCCAATTCGATTTCAGAGCGCCTGCTATTTTCCAGCGCAGCCTTTAATTCGTCGGCTAACTTCACATAGCCGACATAATAGCGATGCATCACGCCGATTGAAATGCAAACGACCAATCCGTCCGCGCAAAATAGCGCCGCAGCCAACATTTCCTGATGATCAAAATTAAATGGAAAACTCTGATAGGGCGGAAAGAAAAAATATAGCGCGAAAATTGCACACACACCAGTCACAAACAAGCCTGCGCCAGCACCAAAAATAAGTGCAGTCAATGCAACTGCGGGGAAAAATGTGATGAATTGCAAGCCAGCTTCCGCCGGTGCAATAAAAAGTCGTAATAATAAGGCCGTCATTGCCATACCAAATCCAAACAAATAATTCCTGATCCCTTTATGATTTGATTGCACTATTACTGCGTAAAATTGATTTAGAAAATTCATATCATCCTCCAAACTTGGCAAGGGATAATCAACTGTTGCTGATTGCTATTGATTACGACTGTCAATACCATGGGTACGCGCGGCAGATACTATGGCGCAAAAAAACAATAGACACAATTAACGCTTCGCACCCCCCGCGAACACGGATATCCAGTACCATTATTTCGCTGTGTTCACGCTGGCAGCAGGAACGACAAAACTGCATCCATCAACATCTTCTCAAGTATCTGATATGCGCCCGCCTGGCTCTGTTTGCATTAAATCATTAACCATCCCTTCAGTCATCTTACAAAATTGATTTTTTATCCGCTTGTAGCACGAATTACTGGTCGCTCACCTGTTAAATAACGCGTAAACTTAGCACTTGGCAATCGTTTATTGCCAGCTTCGCACGTTTAATAAGGTCGGCTTTGTGAGGGGACGCGCTTTGAACAAAACGAAAATCGAGCAACTGCGAAGTGCGGCTGAAGCAAAGTACGCGAACTCGCCGTCAATCGATATACCATCACTGCCTGTGAAAGCACTGCTGCACGAACTGGGTGTACATCAAATTGAACTGGAAATGCAGAATGAGAATTTGCGCCATATTCAGACCACTCTGGAAGAATCGCGGAATGCTTACGCCGATCTTTATGACTTTTCACCCGCTGGTTATCTCACCCTCAATCGCAACGGGCAAATTTCGCAAGCGAATCTGACCTGTGCTTCACAGCTGGGCCTGGAACGTCAAGAACTCCTGAACAAACCATTTTCACGATTCATGCCGGCAAATGACACCGACCGCTGGCACCTGTATTTTATAGGATTGTTAAAAAATAGCGGCCCTCAAAGCCACGACCTTCAACTCCTGCGCAAAGACGGCTCTTTGTTTTTTGCTCACCTGATCTGCATGTACAAGGTGGATGCTGACGGAGAGCACTCGGTGCGCATTACCCTAACCGACATAACAGAACAGAAGCGTACGGAAAACAGCCTGCGTGAATCGGAAGAGAAACTTCGCGCCATTTTCGAGGGAGCGCTTGATGGCATCCTACTTGCAGACGCCATAACTAAAAAATTCACGGGCTGTAATTCTTCGCTCTGCCGCATGTTGGGCTACCCCGCAAATGAAATTTGCCGGCTAGGCGTTCAAGATATACACCCGCTACACGAACTGCCACGCATACTCGATGAATTTGAGCGCCAGCTTCGAGGAGCAGCTCACACTGCTACCAATATCCCATTCAAGCGTCGCGATGGCTCTTTATTTTACGCCGACATTACTTCGGCTCCTGTGCACTTGAGTGGCAAGGTTTATCTGGTTGGGATTATCCGGGACATCACCGAACGGCGTCAAGCCGAAGAAGCCCTGCGCATCACCGCGCTCAAACATCAGTTGTTGTTTGAAAGTTCCCGTGATGCATTGATGACACTGGCCCCTCCCTCATGGAAATTCACTGCCGCAAACAAAGCAACGCTGCAATTGTTTGACGTGGCAAGTCTAGCTGATTTTGTCGCATTAGGTCCGTGGGATATTTCGCCTGAGTTTCAACCTGATGGACGTCCTTCAAGTGAAAAAGCTGCGGAAATGATAGGGATAGCCATGAGAGAAGGCTCACACTTCTTCGAATGGGAGCACCAGCGATCCGACGGCATACCTTTTTCAGCGGATGTCCTCTTGACGCGCATGGCGTTGGCTGAAGAGGTGTTTATCCAGGCTAACGTGCGCGATACGACCGGACGCCGTCAGGCTGCACGCCTCCTCGCCGAGGCTGCGGTACTGGCCGAGTCAGAGGAAAAATTCCGGAAAATTTCCGAGTCAGCGCACGATGCCATCATCATGATGGATGCGGATAAATGTATTTCATTCTGGAATGCGGGAGCTGAACGGATATTCGGCTATGCGAAGAAAGAGGCACTGGGTCGTGAAATGCATCCGCTGCTCGCCCCCCCAGATAAATGCACTGGATTTGATCAGGGCTTTAAATTATTTCAAAAAAGTGGCACGGGGCCGGTGATCGGAAAACTGCTCGAACTGTCTGCGGTGCATAAAGACGGGACGATGTTTCCAGTCGAAGTCACCATCTCGCCCTTGCAAATCAACGGCGTATGGAATGCTATCGGAATCTTTCGCGACATCACCGATCACAAGCGTGCCGAAGAACAAATCCGCAAACTGGCTTTTTATGACAGCTTGACTCAACTCCCTAATCGCCGATTATTGAAAGACCGGCTGGATCAGGCAATGGCCGCTGGCAAGCGTAGCGGGCGTTATGGCGCTATGATGTTCGTCGATCTGGATAATTTCAAACCGCTCAATGACCTGCATGGACACGATGCAGGTGATTTGCTACTGATTGAAGTTGCGCATCGCATCACATCTTGCCTGCGCGAGATAGATACCGTTGCGCGCTTTGGTGGAGATGAGTTTGTCGTATTGCTCTGCGAACTGGATGTAAGTCTGTCTGAATCAATCATACAATCTAAAACAGTGGCAGAGAAAATCCGTGAAAAATTGTCGGGATCCTACCTGCTAAAAACACAAGACGCAGACACTTCATCCGCCCCGCTGGAATATCGCTGTACTTCAAGCATTGGTATCGTGTTATTCAACAATCATGAAATCGGTGCAGATGAAATTCTAAAACGAGCAGATATGGCAATGTACCAGGCCAAAGATAGCGGACGCAACCGGGTCTGCTTCTTCGATCCTGACGCTTAAACAACGTATCGTAAATCTTCACAATTGACTGAAAACCAAGGGCGAAGCTTACAAAACTAGCTGCCTAATCGAACAAGCCAGTTTTCCATAGGTTCCGGTTTACCGAACAAATAACCCTGATGAATCACCGTGCCGTGCTGATTGAGAAAAGCGGCCTGTTCAGCCGTTTCCACGCCCTCGGCCACCACCTTGAGGTGCATATGTTGTGCAACTGCGAGGATAGTTTCGACCAGTGCAGCATCATTCGGGTCGTTAGTAATGTCCTGCACGAAAGACTTGTCGATTTTCAGTTCATGGAACGGTAATCGCTTCAGATATGACAGCGAAGAATAACCTGTACCAAAATCATCCATCGAAAAATGGATGCCCATCAGGCTCAATTCGCTCATCTTCGCTATGACATCGTTGATATTATCGATCACCATACCTTCGGTCACTTCCAGCGTCAGGCGGGTCGGATCAGCGCCGCTCAGACTCAGTCCCCGTTTGATCTGCTCGACAAAGTCAGGCTGACGAAAATGACGCGGACTGATGTTCACCGCGATGCGGATGATACTGTTCGCCATTTCCTCGCTGGACAGGAATCGACAGACTTCGCCAAACACCCACCTGCCCAGCTCAATGATCAGATTCGATTCTTCGGCAACCGGGATGAATGCATCCGGTGGAACCAGCCCTCGCTGCGGATGTTGCCAGCGCACCAGCGCTTCCGCACCGACAATCTTACCGTCCGCATCCACCTGTGGTTGCAGGTAGACTCGCAATTCATTACCAATGATGGCTTGATGCAGCTCGCGCTCGATGGTAAAGCGCTGTTTGGCAATTTCATCCAGATTACCCTCGAAAAAGGCTGTCTGCCCGCCACCCAGATTTTTTGCATGGTGCAAGGCTGTATGGGCACGACGCAAGATGTCCAGCGGTGAATCTTCGGCACTTTCCGGAAAAATCGCGATGCCGTGGCAGGCAGTTAGGTTGATGTGTTCGCCATTAATCAAAAAAGGTACGCTGAGACCCGCATGCAATTTCTGCGAGATCTGCAAAACCAAATGCGCTGCTGAGTGTTGCAGTGGGGCGATATCGGACAGCAGGATGGCGAATTCATCACCCGAGATGCGGGCGATAAAATCCCCTTCACGCAAGGTATGAATCAACCGCTCGCCGACTGCCTTGAGCAGATTGTCGCCTGTCGTTTGGCCTGCCGCATCATTGATATTCTTGAATCGATCGATATTGAACGAAATCAACGCGCTGTGATAGCCGATACGTCGGGTTTTGATCAGCGTCTGCGCCATGCGCTCAAGCAACAAAACCAAATTGGGAAGGCCGGTGAGCGTATCGTAAAAAGCCAGTCGGTGTATCTGTGCCTCGGCGCGTTTCTTCTCGGTAATGTCTTCTTTGATCGCCATATAGTGCGTGATACGACCATCCGGTTGACGAATCGGACTGATGATGGCGTGTTCTGAGTATTCGCTGCCGTCCTTGCGTTTGTTATAGAACTCACCCTGCCAGGGTTTTCCTTCGGTCAGATTTTTCCAAAGCGCGTCATAACTGCTTCTAGGCGTCTTGCCAGAATGCAGAATGCGCGAATTCTGACCGATAACTTCTTCGCGACTGTAGCCGGTGTTGCGCAAAAAAGCCTCATTCACATATTCGATATTGGCGTCCAGATCAACGATGGTGATGCTTTCAGGGCTCTGTTCCACCACCAACGACAAAGTGCGAATTTGTTCTTCTGCAGCACGACGTGCGGTAATGTCGGTAGAAATTCCACAGACGGCGTAGATGTTTCCGACCGTATCCCGCAGTGGAAACTTGACTGAAAGGTAGTAGTGCAGACCGTCATCCTGCTGGACCATTTCCTCGAACTCGATCGGCGCGCCGGTTTGGGTGACGGCCCGATCGTTTTTAACGAAGTTGTCAGCCATTTGTGGCGAAAAAATATCATCGTCGGTTTTGCCCAGGATGCCGGCTTCGGTCACGTGAAACAGCGTCTCATATAGATGATTGACGAAAAGATAGCGGCCGCTCAAGTCTTTCACGAAAATGACCGCACTGCTGTTGTCGGTGATGGCGCGCATCAAGCCTTCACTCTTCTTTAAGGTAATGTTGATTACCTCAACACTGGCGCGCGCGGCAACTGCGTCTTCCATCAGGCTAAGCGCGGCCAATCTGCCTCGGCGCTGTTCTTCGAATGCTGCAGTCTGATTGTCCTTGAGCGCGGCTTCAGCAATCTGACGGGCACGGCGTTCTTCGTCCTCGTTCAGCGCGCGCCGGATGGCCCCCGGCAGGCGTGCCAAATGGTCTTTCAGAATACAATCTGTCAAACCCAGACGCAGTAATTCTACGGCAGTTTCTTCACCGACACTGCCGGACACCATGATCACTTGCAGCTCAGGATATTGGCTGTGAATGCGTTTGAGCGTGGCATGAAAATCCATGCCCGGGACGTTATAGTCCGCAAGCACCAGATCCCATTCGCTCTGCAATGCCTCACCCAACTGTGCGTCGCTATCGACTCGACGACATATGGCGGCCAATCCCTGCTGTTGCAGCATGCGTTCTAACAATATGAAATCGGCAGAAACATCCTCAATGACGAGCAGCTTGAGCGGCTGGCTCATGTCCTATCCCTCAATGCCATGGAGGTTGATTGGTGGCCAGCCAGTAGATACCCAGGCGCGCCACCGTTTCAGCAAATTCGGCGAAATCCACCGGCTTACGCACGAAACTGTTGCAACCATTTTCATAACTCTTCAAGCGGTCGCGCTCATCATCAGAAGAGGTCAGGATAACCACCGGCAGCAATGCGGTGCGAGGATCGGCGCGTAATCGCTCCAGCACTTCCAATCCGGACAGGCGCGGCAGGCCGATGTCGAGCAGCAGCACCGTCGGCAGATCGGGTGCCTCACGATTGACATAATCGCCCTCACGAAATAAATAATCGAGTGCCTGCTGACCGTCGCGCACCACATCGATGCGATTTGCAACATGGGCGCGGCGTAAGGCACGCAAGGTTAGCATTTCATCCTGTGGATTGTCTTCTACCAGCAGGATGGATTTAATACTGTTCATGAAACCACCTTTTTTGTCCCGTTTAAAGAATAGCAGAAAGTAGCCCCCTTGCCAGGTTTGCTTGTTGCCTCGATCACACCGCCGTGGCGGTGCACGATGCGTTGCACAGTCGCCAACCCGATCCCGATGCCGGGAAATTCCTCCTGGCGATGCAGACGCTGGAAGGGCTGAAACAAGCGGTTGGCATGATCCATATCGAAACCGGCCCCGTTATCGGCGACACAGTAGCGGCGTACACCATCCTGTTGTTCGGAATAGACACGAATGCAGGGATTTTCCGTGCGTGAACTGTATTTCCAGGCGTTGCTCAATAAGTTTTGCATCACCACCGCGATCATACGCGCATCGCCCGCTGTCTGTAGTCCGGGTTCCACCTGTGTTGTCACTTTCCGCTCCGGTTCGGCTCGCGCCAGTTCAGCGAGTATCTGTTCGGAAAGCGATGAAATATCAATGGGTTCGATCTTAAGCTCGCCGCGCGTGCTGCGAGACAGCGTCAATAATCCGTCGATCAGATCACTCATCTTGTGGCTGGCCAGATTGATCTGCTCCAGATAGACCTTCGCATCCCCCTGCAACTGGCTGCCATAATCTTCATTCAGCGCCTGACTGAAGCCGCTCATCGCGCGTAACGGTGCGCGCAGATCGTGTGAAACCGCATAGGAAAAGGCATCGAGTTCCCGGTTCGCGCTGGTCAACTCAGCCGTACGTGCCATCACCCGCTGTTCCAGGCTGGCGTTTAACTCGCGTATTTCATCTTCAATCTGTTTGCGTTCGGTAATGTCCTGTACCGTGCCGTGCATTTCGATGACATGACCGTCACCATCGCGGGTTACCTCACCGCGTGCGGTTATCCAGCGATGCTCGCCGTCGGGGCGCACCACCTCGGCATCGCATTGATATGAAATACCTTCAGCAACGCCCTTTTCAACAGCGGCAGAAAGACGCGTCCAACTCTCACTCGTAAAATACTGCTGCACTTCCGGATATTCCGCCGCAGGCAGAGCGGGATCACGTCCGTAGATCCGGTAAATTTCTTCTGACCAAATGTGCTGATTGTTTTTGATGTTCCAAGTCCAGTTGCCGATCCCGGCCAGATGTTGCGCAATCCGTAGTGCTTCGGTGCTTTCCTTGAGTGCAGCTTCCGCCTCTTTACGTTCCTGGATATTTTCTATGACGGAGATGAAGTAATCGGGTTTGCCATCGGGCTTTAATACCAGCGCAACGGTGAGGTTAACCCAAACAAGGGAGCGGTCCTTACGGAAGTAGCGTTTCTCCATCGAATAGTGTTTCATTTCACCCGACAGTACTTTTTGTACATACGCGAGGTCCGTGGTCAGATCATCCGGATACGTGATGTCCTGAAAGGTCAGCTTAAGCAGTTCTTCCTCACTGTAGCCTACGATGTCGCAGAGTTTGTGATTGATTTTCAGCCAGCGACCGTTTGGAGCGACCAGTGCGATGCCGACAGCAGCCTGATCAAAAGTAGCCTTAAATCGCGTTTCACTCTCGTTGAGTCTGCTCGCCGCACGCCGCCGGTCCTGAATAAAACCGTCCACTCGGGCCAGCAGCTCTTCGGTGGAAAACGGTTTATTGATGTAAGCCTGCACCCCTTGCTTGAGCAATTTCAGGCGCAATTCATCGTCCGCTTTGGCGGTGAGCATGATGACAGGCGTATTTTCCATGCCAGGCTGTAGGCGCAGTGCGATCACCATTTCATCGCCACTCATCAGGGGCATCATGATATCGGACAGAATCAGATCGGGATGCGACGCCAGCGCCTTGTCCAGTCCCTCGCGACCGTTGCAAGCGGTGATAACACGGTAGTACGGGCGCAGCATGACCGCGATGAAGTCATTCATGTCGGCGTTATCCTCAACCACCAACACCAACGGTGCATCTTCCGTGGATAAATCATCGACCGCTTTGCCGCGTATGCCCAGCTCTTCAATGGCCTGGCGGTCGATCACTTCGTCCAGTGCTACTGTTTTTCCCGATACTGTGCCAGCAGGAGCGGTCAGTGGTAGCTTCACCGAAAACCGCGCGCCGCCGCCGGGCGTATCATCCAGCATCACCTTGCCGCCATGCAGTTCGACCAAATCCTTGACGATGGCCAGTCCCAGTCCGGTTCCGCCGTAACGCCGCCGCGTTTCGCCATCGACCTGACGAAACCGCTCGAACACCGCTGTACGCATATCAGCCGGAACGCCCGGCCCGTTATCTTCCACTTCAAATACCGCACAGCCGTCACGACTGGACAGCCGCACGGTGATTGCCCCTCCGTCGGGAGTGAATTTGAAGGCGTTGGAGAGCAAGTTGAGCAACACGCGTTGCAGTTTTTCGCTGTCTGCCTCGGCAGGTAAAACGTCCGGAGCCTCGACAAGGTAAGTGACATGATGTTCGGTGGCCACAGAGTCGAAGTGGCTGACCATAGTCCGGGTCAACCGGGCCAGATCGACCGGCGCAAAGTTTAAGCTCATACGACCGGATTCCAGCTTGGCGGCATCCAGCAAGTCAGTCACATGACGGTATAGTTGACGCGCATTGCGCAGCATGACTTCGTTCTCGTGGCGTTCTGCCTCGGACAAGTCTGCACCATGCTGGCGACGTTCCAGCGGTGCCATGATCAGGGTAAGCGGTGTGCGCAACTCGTGGCTGACATTGGCGAAAAACTGACTTTTGAGTTTATCCAACTCCAGCGTCTTCTGGTAAAGCCGGGTGATTTCTTCATTGGCCGCCTCCGCACTCGCGAGTGCCTCGTCGGTGCGTTTTTTTGCCTGATTCAAGCGATCGAAAATAAAGGCGTACAGCCCGCCCATGAATACAAATATCCCGATGGAGAAGCCAGAGGCGGGGTTAGCCAGCTCGAAGGAGAAGGCGGGCGGAATAAACACATACCAAACCAGTAGCGCGCCGACAATAGTTCCCGCAAGTCCGCCTTTGAGTCCGCCTATCCACGCACTGAAAAAGGCGGCCGGAAAAAACAGGAACCAAACATAGGGTTTGAGCTGAGTCCAGAGCAGCCACTGAATAGCACAGGCAAGGAAGGGTAGCAGGATGGAAAACAAAAATCGTAATCTCATGATTTTTCACTTCTTTCTGATTCCTCCAAAAAAGCGAGCGGATAAGGGCGCGCAAGTCCGAGTCTGGCGGAGAGCTCATTGATCTGTTGCTTCATTTCTATCATATCCAGTTCCCGTCCCACCGTGGCGCGGTTGAAGCGCTCCAGTTCATCGTTACGATTACGCAACTCGGCAGTCTGCTGGATCAGTGCCATTTCAGCCTGCTTTCGTTCGGTGATATTCTCGGTGACGATGATGACTTCATCCTGAGCCGGGGAATAGATCATGAAGGAAAACCAACGATCGAGCTCATGCAGATAATGTTCCCACCTTGTCGGCAAACCGGTCGCCGCGACACGACCGAAGGTCTCCAGCGATTCCGGGTTGTTCGTGCAATAACCCGGTATGATTTCGCTGATCCGGTGGCCGATGACAGGCCTGGTGATACCGGTAATGCTGGCGAAGGCCGGATTGACCTCGATATATTCCATGTCGATCGGTTTGCCTGCCTCGAAAATCATGCGGGCATGCACAACACTGTTGAGCATGTTATCGAACAGCGACCGGTAGGTAGCCTCACTCTTTCGAAGCTGATTGGCAGATTGTAAATATTCCTTCAAAAGTGTGGCCTGTGACATGCCGACAACAGACAGAATGGCGATATAACCGGAGTTTAACAGGCGAAAGGATAATACTGTTTATTTTGGTGTATAGAAACGCAACCAGACAACATAACCATTTGAATATAAACGAATCGTGATTTTTATGATCTTGAAAATCGCTTTGTTGT
>Ga0208863_1001910_pt1 | contig 11712 bp, 3 predicted proteins | sample RifOxyD3_FD_184040 | JGI IMG/M metagenome (GOLD analysis project Ga0208863, IMG submission 184040) | Soil microbial communities from Rifle, Colorado - Rifle Oxygen_injection D3 (SPAdes) | ecosystem: Environmental > Terrestrial > Deep subsurface > Rock core/Sediment | place: Rifle, Colorado...
GTTAATTGGTTAACTAAAAAATTTAAAAACAAGGCTAATTCTAGCCTTGTTTCTATTATACCACCAACCAATTTAGTTACCAGTCTCAGGAATTACTATTATAGAACCACGATAGTACGTCCAAGGATCTTTTTCTCTTGATAAATCTGTCCCATCACATTGATTAACTGTAGTTGATCCACCCTGTATCACAATTTTTTCAGAATAACAAGAATTTGTTATATTACCATTAGGTTTTTGTTTAGGAATATTATTATCATCCCAAGTATATCCACTCGTACAACTACCATTACACCAACCCCAGTTATCAAGAATCTGCACACCTGGCTTGAAAACACAGACTTTGTCACCATCACCCAAAATACGAGCATCTTCCCCGACTCTTCTACCTTTGAGAGCGTTATAAGCTTCGGTAGCATCAGCATCGCTAGCAAATAGTTTCATGCCGTTGAAATGTACTAAGCCGTTAAGATCTTTCATCACTTCATTATTTTTTATTTGTGTAAGAGTATATTTGTTGTCTTCTATATTTGGATCTGGATCACAGTAATAAGTATGTGAAAGCTCAAAATATCCTTCGGTACAAGCTCTATCTTGATCACCAAAATGACTAGTAGCAGATTCACTCTTGTCACAACGATAACCAGTTCCTAGAGAGCCGACACAGTCACTGTCTTCTTTACAAGTAAGCTGTGAATCACCTTCTTGCCAGTCAGTAGCCCGATTGGTACAGCGACCGACATCAGGACCAGCACAATATGGTTTTCTATTTTTACTTGAACCTAATCTACTATACAAGTCCGTACCATCATTCCAGTTTACCAAGGCACTCTTGATAGGCATACGATTGTCATCAGCAAAGCCAAAGAATTTGGCCACAGCCGGGTAGCTGTTTTCGGCAATGATAGGATCCACGGCACCACTGTTGTTCAAGTCCTCGTCAGCACCTGGTTTGTCATCATAGTCAGCCAAATTATAATTGCGATTATTGATAGTAAGACCTTCACCAACGGATTTACAGTCACTTTGCAAAATGCCACTGCTACTACAAGTAGTGTAATTGAGGGCAAATACTTTTGGTGGCTGTGTTAATCCAAGATTTGTTCCAGAAACATCTAAAGTGGTAGTTATTTTAGTCAATGTCTTTAAATCCCATTGTGTATAAAATTTCTTAAATAATCTTTGAACATTGCTTTTTGGACCCTCCGCCGCATACAGAATAGTAGCAGTCTTCGCACTTAAATTTTCAATTAATTCTTTGTTTTCACTATCTATACCAGAACATGAATTATTAACTGAAAAAATTGATTTATTATCACCAGGGAAAATACTACCATTACACAAATAAGGCAACCCAAGTTTGTCATCTGGAAAACCATAGTATTTTACAGAGGGAGATAATTCATTACCAGTTTCCTTTGTAAGACTGTCTTCATTTACGATAGCACCAGAAAGTGACATGAAAGGTATCAAATTGGTGCTACGTTTAGTTTTAGTATAAGCCCAATCTACAAAGTTATTACCACCATTCCAAACTTTGAAAGTTTCTGCCGCTCCACGCCAGACTCTATCTGTCCAAGCTTTGTTGTAGTCTGTCAGCTGTTCAGAAGATTTGTTGACGACAGAAGCGACATTAAGACAAACATTTTGTAAATCTGCAAAAGTAGCAAAAGATATACCATTGGCTTCTCCGTCTTCATTATCAGCTCCATCACACCAACGGGAAATATAACCTAAGAATTCTCCCTTTTCATTGAAGTCCATACCAATGGCCAACCAATTATGTCCATCATGTGTACACTCGGTTGTAAAAGGATCATTATTATTACCCAATAAATCTACTGATTGTGGTAATTGTAAACTACCTGAATTTCCAAAAGGAAAACTATGAGCACCACCATAGCCTGTTTTATCAAAAAATAATGCTACATACCTTCTAAATATTTGATTTCTTTTATTATTTATAGCTGTTTCCATCGTAAGGTCACTAGAATTATATAATGCATTATTATAATTACAATAAGACACAAGACCATTTTCATTACAATTTTCAAAATCATTCTTACGTTGTAAAACATATTGAAAATTTCTAGCTCCAGGAAAAGAACTAGCTGTACTAGAATACTTATTACCAGAAACAGCAGCAATACTATTTATGTCATATGGTGTACCTTTTTGTAAACCCACACGTAATTTGTTGAAGTCTATATAGTAATTATTGTTGAGTGTACTTGGATTATTTCCTTCTGCACCACCAGGAAAATAAGTAGGTACAAAATATATTCTATTAAGCATATATTCATTCAAACTAGTCTCAACTTCATAATCTGTATACACTTCTGTATTTTCATACAGTTCAGGAGAATGAGCACTACTCTCCACAAAACTAATATCAGAAGAATTACCAACGCCTGTATTTGAAAAGTAAGCATAATTATTGTCTGAAGTAAGCACATGAGGCAAATAATAAAACCAAGGCCCAAAAGTTCGTGGTGGATGCATAACAGTACCACTATCATTTGCATCTGTAGCGTTTACGTGAGTACTGTTAGGGGCAAAACCAAACATTGAAAAAGGATTGGTATATTCTTCATTCATTATTTCAGGAAGTGTATTATACTTAACGTAAGTATGATTACTACTACTACCATCAACAGGCCCAGAAGTTTCCAAATCAACACGAAGCAATCTAGACGTCATAGAAAGATTCTTCCAACCCCACAATTGCATAGCCTTATAAACTCTGGTTTTATCTTCACTTGATATAATACTATCATATTTACCATTCAAGCCATCAACTCCTTCAGAATCCAAGTCTGCGTAATAATTGGTATTTAATCGAAAAATACTTGAATATGGTGTCGAAGTAATCGAATCAACCCAAGTACCATTATTTCCACCAAAACCAGAACCTGTATTATTATCAACTAATTCCCTTACCTCATAGTGTAAAGGAACATTCTTTATTTCATCAACAGCAGTAAGCTCTGTACCAAAATCAAACTGTGGGTCATAATACCCTCTACCAAAAGCCGTAGATTGAATACAATAAGACAAACCACCTTGAGCTGAGTCATATTTGCTAGTTGGATAATATCCAGCTTCAATATTTTGGTTATAAAGATCAAAAGCGGTAGCTGACTCTTGGATAGGCAACCAAGTAAGACAAGCAAAATCTTGATAAGTCTTCTCTCCCGTACTAATAGTAGCTAGAGGACGACTTAAATCTTTTTCTAAACATAGACCTTTTAGACCAATATAGGTACCTTGACTTTTTTGTCTGTTACAAACACCATAACCATATTCTTGATCTGAAATTTTACAATCCAAATCAGTATTACATGGTAGCCCATTGATATCACCTGTACCAGTACAAATACCTTCTGGAATCTTGGAAGAAGTATTGCGAGCCCAATAATCTACGACACTGTTGTTGTACTCTACTTTGACATAATCACAAGAACAATCTCCATTAGTAGTACCATCAAGCTGACACAATTTGGCTTGAGTAAATTGTTGTTTGACTGATTTGTATTCAAAACGTACTGGACTATCTGCTATATTTCCATTTTTCTTGATATTGGTATTATCTGGAGAACTAGGATCACCATTGAGAGCAATAGAAACATCAAAAGGTGAATTTGCTTCTGGATAAGATTTACATGTTGCTGGTATAAGTGTAGTTAGCATGGCTTCTACATTTGTGCCTATGACTGCCTTTCTGACTTCTTCTTCCGCGTCATCATCGACAGGCACGACTGGATGACTAAAGACATTGTCAATTGGATAAAGACACTTTTGTGCATAACATCTACCACCTTGGTCAACACCACAGATATCACCATCATGTTTGGTGACAGAACCTGTGCTTATACAGCCATTGACCGCATATTCTCCACTACCAAAAACACGATCATTGACTTGGTAAGCTAGATAAGCATCGGTGTGATTTGGGAACAACAAATAAACATAATTGTTGATATTGTGTTTGTTGAAGAGAGAATAGCCTGAATAATCAATATTGAAATTGCTTTGAGATCTGCTTATATATTTTGCTTCCGTTAGCTTACTTGTATCAGAGCTATCCTGAGCCCAGCCATTTGGATCACATTTACCATCAGTTCCCATCTTGTTACAAGTCTTATATTCTAAACAAACTTCTTGTGGAACACCGTTACTATCTATCTCTACCTTACTACTGCGACAAGCCAACCATTCACCACATTGTCTGTCTCTATCTACTTTCAAAAGCAAATTGGCATCTCCTAATGTAGGTGCGACAGTAACAGGAGGCACAGCCACAAATTTGGCATCTCTATTTTTCTCATAAGTACTTTGACTATCATAGAATTTGCTTGGATTTTCTGTGTTATCAAACAAGACACAGCCTTCTGTCTGACTTACCTTACCATCGCAAGCACCAGTATCTGCAAACAAACTGTCATCAGCAATAACATGATAACTAGTGTCGTCAACTGGATCTACAAGTTCTGTACATTTGTTATAAGTAGCATCACAAACACCGACATGTCCTTCATATGCTACAGAAGCATTGGACCAAAGACCATATTGATTATTGCCATTTAGGTAAGTAGGATAACAAGCTTGTTGACCAATATTAATACAGTTGACTCCACTACCACAATCCTCAGTAGCCCGACAATAATCGCTAGTACCTTCACATCTACCAATACTGTCAAAGAACCAACCACTAGAGTTGACACCAGCTACTTGAGTAGCATCTTTGTACACACAAAGTGGACCATTTTTATTTGGATCTTTGAAGAAACTAACACTATTATCACTCCTAAATTGCTCACAAGAAATTTGTTCTTGAGTACAGAGAGTTTCGCCGTAATTATCAACATTATTTATAATATATTTACTTTCAAATTCATAAGATTCTGCTTTGTCTTTATCTGGCAAAACTTGGTATTGCAAACCTACCTCAGTACAACCAAGATAATTTTTGCTACACAAGTATTGATTATTTACTGTCAAATAAACTAAATCAGGATTCACAAAATCTGTAACAGGTACCACAACAGTAGCGCTATCTGTATAGACCCTATTACCCACAGTTCCTCCTACAGGCGCTGTACTAGCTAGAGGGAAAGGATTATTACTACTTAGTCTACTACTTATCTTAATAGGACCTTTTAGATAACAACTGTTTTGTCCTTTTTCTATTTGACAACTATAATCACTTTGACCATCAGAATCAATATCTAAGGTACAAGTGTCCCCAGTATTAGTACTACCCTTTATACAAAGAGCGTTATAAATAAGATAATTTGAATCTTCGGCTGTTTTTGGACGAATATTACCAGTATCAACAAGACCAGTACAACCTACAGCTTCTGCCCTACACAAGTTTTTGAAACCAGTCAAATTGACGTTACTACCATTACTATCTAAATAAGGACGACAACCTAAATATTCTCCAGGATAAGCATCCAAAGGTGTAGAATCACAAGCTGTTGGAGCATTGTAACCTTCGGTAGTTTTCCAAGAGTCTTTAATAAGAGGCACATAATCATTTGGATTATCTCCCATGCTTACTAGACGGACGTTATCAATAAAATAAGTATTACCACTACCACCGGATGCCTTATCAAACCAAATAACATAGTCAGTATCACTCTTTGGATCAAACAAAACTGGTCCTACTTTGTATTCTTGCCAATCAAAACCAATATTTACAGGTACAGAAACACCCGTGAGAGGATCTATCGTAAAATTACCAACATTATCATCAGGGTTTTCACCAAAATAAATACCAAGTTGAGTACTGTCCCCTCTTGCCCAGAAGGACAGTTCATACCAACTTCCCTTTTGTAATTTGTCAGAGGAAAGAGTAAGTTTGGTAGAACCACTAGTAACTCTTAGAGAATACAAACCTACCTGAGTTGCTTCTGGTTGGACACTCACACTATTGTCTCCTGGAGTACTATATCCCCAATTTTCTCTAGCAGAGATGAGAGAACTACTAGCACTGCCCATAGGTTCAAAACTAGTGCTATAAACTTCGTGAATATTATTTCCCGTATTACCAATATAAAGACGACAACCATTGACTACAGCAGGACAACTTTGGGCTTCACTAGGTATTGACCAATATTTACAATATTTGCCAAGAGCATCATAAGTACCACCATTACTACACAAACTACAAGAGTCTGTAGCTTCATCCCATTTTCCATCTTTTTCATCACAAACAGTTCTGTTAAGATTTGGGGCTTCTACAAAATCAGATATAGTCTTTTTCAAAGGTTGACATTCGCTTGAAACTGTCACAGTATCTGCCAACAAACGATAATAAACTGCTCCAGCATCATCATAAAGAGCACGACAATCTGGGTTGGCAGCACCAGATCTATAAGGATTGTGAATCAAAATATCATAATTTAAAGCATTACAACTAGCATAATTATCACCTAAAGTTTTAAAATCATCTTTGGCATAAGCAGGTGAACCTATGACAAGACCTTCTGAAATTTCTCCAGACAAACCAAGACTATTCAAATAATTTTTTTCAGCAGTATCTATCTGTAATAAACTATGTTTTTTCAAAATATAACCTTGACTATCCGAACCTTCCCAAGAATAATAGACCTTGGCATTATTACTAGTTGGTTGTTGACAATATTTCAAATCAGTATAGTACTCCAGTTGTTCACCTGTTCCTGCACCAATATTGGTAAATTGATCACAACCAGCATATTGTGGAGCACAACTTTGTCCATTGCTTGGTATAAAATACAAAGGAAACTCTGCTTCTTCAAAACTGGTCGCTTCTTGTTTGAAAGTCTCATAGCCCACACATTGGCTTGGACAAAAATTATTACCAACTACTCCTGTCAAAGTAGCTCCACCATTTTTTGGAGTATAAGCCTCACAGCCAACTTCTTCTGGTAAACAAACTTGTGCAAAATCAGCACAACTCTCTCCAGTATTTGTCAATTTGGCTAAATCAGCTTTTGTTTTTGGCCAATCTATCACATCTTTAGTAGTAGGCACTGTATCATAACAACTCAAATAATCTGGAGCTTTTTTGAGATAAACTTCTTGATTAGTATTAGGATAAATAAACAAACTACAACCACTAGCAGAATCAGGACAAGTATAATTGTCTATTGTTTTATTAAAATAAAGTACTTGATTGTAACCTTGCGATTGCATTGTCAAATCTACATCAATATCTGCTTGCCATTGTCCATTTTCTTGTATGGTACTATAAGCTGCACAGCCGACAGAACCAATATTACAAGTACCATAATCTACAGTACGAGACAAATATGAAGCGATACTTCCCTCTTCCGAAGTATAAGTTTTACAAGTGGCATACTCTGCAGGACAACTTTTACCTGGCATATTCCAAACAGTCGTTTCTTTGGTACAATAACCAAAAGATTTACATTCACCAGTTGCAGTATAAGCCAAACAAGTCGAAAAATCGACACACTCTTGTTTACGTTGTCCTGTACTAGCTGAAGCAAGTTGTGGACCAGATACTTGAGCTTCACAAATCGCTTCAGGTGCCTTCAAAATCCAATTTGGATCTATCAAATGACAAAATGGTGAGGCAGAATCAGGAGTCAAATCAGAACTACAGTCATTGTAACCATCCACAAATTGTTGCAAAGTCCAAGGTGAATCTGGATTGGATTTGAGAGCTGCTATTTCAAAACCCAACGGCAAAATACGAGCCTTACGCATTTTTTGAATATTAGAATAACAATAAGCATTGCGATAACAATTCAAGTCAGTATTGTCAACTACATCTGTATAGGGAATAAGTTGCCAATCTCCATGAAGCAAACCAGTAGCAATAGCTTCCTTGATAGTAAGAGGATTACCTGTTCTGGCTCTTTCCAAAGCTTGCACCAAACCACTGTCCATCACACAATTGTTAAGCCCCGGATTGTCCGGACAAGAACTATACTGAGTTACGACATCATAACTACTCAAATTACGCTGTGGTAAACCAGCTACCAAAAAAGAAAAGACATTCTCGGCAGCCTCTCTATTGCTGGTCAAAGTAGAAGCTGTGTAATCAAGAGCATCACCTCCTTTACTTGGGATAATACCTTTGGTAAAGACTTGTTTTAAAAGATCAGAAACCAAAGTATTGGCAAAAATACCAAGAGCTGAAGGAATAACTGCCCAAGCATTGGTACCATAAAGACCAGCCAGCTGATTGGCACTACCTTGTCCCTGTTGATTGGCAGTAGCTGATTTACTTTCTTCAAAAATAAAACTACCAGGAGTTTTTATTACATTAGAAATTGTATCTTTGACAGCTTTGAAACCAGAGCCCTCCAAACGTTCGTTGGTAGCAGCTTCTTTTTCATTGGTAATAATTGTATCTAATCTAGATAAAGCAGACAAAGCAATACCAAAATCACTTTGCACAGAATCAAGAGAATTGGCAAATCTCTCAGAAATAGTATCTTTGCCAAACATCTCAGGTAATTCTTCCCAATTTTTCTTAAAATCACTCCATTGACAACTAGCTTTTGGGGCCCCACTTGAAGAAGCATTACCTGTGCCACTAGAAGAAAGACTAGTTTCACTTAAATAATTTAAATCATTATAAATACGATTGAGACTGACTTTCAAATCTTTCAAAACACCAATATCAGCCGGCTGACACAGGTTTAGTCCATTGGCCGCACCAAAATTGGTAATAGCACTAGCAAAAGCAGTACCTGCTGTGGAAGCCAAATAATCTCCAAAACCTTGATCAAAAGCTAGTGCTCCTTGTCCTTTGCCACCGGCGGCAATATATTTGGCACTGTCATAGGCGAGCTTGCGCATAAAATAAGAAGCTCCACTTACGAGAGATCCCAAAGCAGCAGACAAAAGAGCGTCATCAGCATTTTCTTTGATATTTTGAGATATTTGATTAGTCGTTTGGATAGTCTGTTGTGCAGCTGTTTCGATATTAGAAGGCAAATTTGTCAAGTCAATACTAAGCTGAGGCACGCCAAGACCCTGAGCATAAACATTTTGTGAAAAGAAAACACTACCAAAGACTTGAATAGTCACAAAAAATATGACAAACAAGGTCAGAGCTACTTTATTTTTGAAGATTTTTTTCATAAAATTTATTGTGCTGTTGACGTGGTTAGAGACGCATTATTTTGTTTAAGTAAATTTTGAGCTAATTGTAACAAGGTTTCATCATCCACTCCTTGCAAATCTTCCTCGGTAACTTGACCTGTGGAAAGAAGAATTTGTCGAAGAGCATCAGGATCATTGACAACACTATTCAAATCCACATTATCTGTGGAACTATTGAAGCTAGTATTATTCAATTGGCTATTTGCCAATATTTGATCAGGAGTTTGGACACTATCAGAAATTGGAGTAGCAATTGTACTAGTAGTATCACCAATAGCCGAATAATCATTTTGTGCACAAACTTGTCCTTCAGGACACAAAGGATCTCCTCCAGCATCAATTTCTTCTTTGTCACTTAAACCATCAGAATCTGTATCTGGCAAATAACGACTTGTATTATAAAAATTTATTTCCTCATAATCATTTATACCATCTTGATCAGTATCAATTTGTTGCAGTTTGGCATTTTCATCATATTGCAAGGATTGCATGGCTTCTACATCAGATTGAGAAATTTTCAAAGCAAATGGATTGTAAATATTATTTCTTACTTGTAAAAAACTTAAACCAACTGTCAAAAGTGCAAATACAAACAACAAAACAAAGCCAGTTTTCTGACTCCCAGACAATTTTTTTTGTAAGTTTTGTTCTTCCATGTTGAACGGAATAAAATCTTGTTTATATTATAACAAAAAAACAAGAAAGCTACAACAATAAACAATCCACACGTAACAACAAAATAAACAATGTAAGTAGACCTGCCTGCCGGCATGCAGGATAATCAAATCAAGTAATTTAAAAAAACGCTTTTGAATTTCAAAAACGTTTTTATATATACTTTTAACTTTATAAACTTTTAACTTTATAAACTATCTCAACCCACTCCTCCACTCCCAATTCCTCGGCTCTAATTTTTTCATTACCACAAACTTCTACTAAAATTCCCTTTACCTTTCCAGCATCTAGTTTCAGACCTTGTGACAAATTACGCCAAAGTTGTTTTCTTTTTTGAGCGAAACCAACCTTCACAACTTCAAAAAAATGTTCATCAGAAAAATCATTATTTGGTGATTTTATATTATTAATCAACAAAACAGCAGAATCTACTTTTGGAGATGGCCAAAAATTACCTTTGGTAACTTTGGCGACAACCTTTGGCTGACCATAATATTGTACAGAAATAGCCAGAACACTCATATCACCTGGCTTAGCCACAATTCTCTCTGCGACTTCTTTTTGGACCATGACCACAATCTTTTCTGGTTTATTTTCCATTTCCAAAAATAATCTTAAAATTTTAGAGGTTATTTGATAAGGAAGATTTGCTATCAATTTGTATTTTTGGAATTTGTAATTTGGATTTTGGATTTTTTGTATTACATCTCCCCAAACAATCTCCAAATTGTCAGATTTATTTTCTTCCCAATATTCTTTTAATTTTTGTTCGATTTCAAAAGATACAATTTTTCCAGCTTTTTCAGCCAAGGCAAAGGTAAGTACACCAAAACCAGGACCGACTTCTACAACCAAGTCGTCCTTATTTATTTCTCCTGCTTCGAGCATCTTGTCAATATAAATTTTTGTCATCAGATAATTCTGCCCGTATTTTTTGCTAGGTGAAAGATTATACTTTTTGCAAAGTTCGATGAGGTATGAGGGTTTGTAAATTTTGTCATTCATATTTAATAAAAAATTAATGGAACAATAATTGAACGAATTTAACGAATCAAAACGAATTTGTTCTAATTCGTTAAATTCGTTTAATCCGTGTTCTATTCTAGTTTAAGTCCAGCTTGGCTATACCGATTCGCCGCATTCCAAAGTAGCCAACCAGCATCAGTATATTTTTCTACTGCATCAATTTGTGCACGAATTTTACTCGCATCATAGACTGCCCCAATATTAAAAGCTTGAATCCAGGGACGAACTTGGGCTTTGGTATCTGCAAAATATGACAAGCCCTGTTTCATACCATTTTCAATCACAATACCTGGATATTCTGCTGGATTAGCTAAGCCAAGATGCCCGATAGGATAATGAGAAGGATACATCATCGGACAAATATAATCTACTTGAGCTACAGCATCTTCAAGTCTTTGACCAATCGACATACCATCATGACGCTCCATCACAAATCCAAAAAAATCTAAAGAAATATAAGCAGAAGATTCTCCTAAATTTTCATTCAAAAAAACAAAAAAATCATGCATCACATCATACTTCTCTTTTTCACCATTGGTATAAACAAGCAAACTCATGGGCCCATCTGTCGGGAAACGCACATAATCAAAATTTATTTCATCAAACCCAAAAGCAATGACTTCTTTGGCAATCTCCAAATCATAATCCCAAACATCTTTGTTGTTAGGATCTACCCAAGCCAAACCTTTGTTATCACGCCACAATCCCCCGTTTTTACTCTTGAGTGCCCAAGCTGTTTTTTTCTCTGCCAAAATAGGATCTTGGAAAACAGTCTGTCTAGCAACCACATAAATATCATGTTCATGTAATTTTTTTATCAATTCTTTTACATCACCTAATCTATTACTTTCCAAAGCAAATTCATTTACCAATTCTAAATTACTA
>Ga0208863_1001911_pt1 | contig 11701 bp, 6 predicted proteins | sample RifOxyD3_FD_184040 | JGI IMG/M metagenome (GOLD analysis project Ga0208863, IMG submission 184040) | Soil microbial communities from Rifle, Colorado - Rifle Oxygen_injection D3 (SPAdes) | ecosystem: Environmental > Terrestrial > Deep subsurface > Rock core/Sediment | place: Rifle, Colorado...
AGGAGTACAACCGCTACGCCTACGTCAACGGCAACCCGGTCAAATACACCGACCCAACCGGGCATTGGAAGTGCTGCAAGATCAACCCGAGCAAGATCATTGATAGTGGGATGCAGGCGGCAAACCACGGTTTTGCCAATTTGCTCGCCAACGCCAACGCAGTAAAGGATGTTCTCTCTGAAGCTGGGTCATGCCTCTTTCACAGTTCCTGCGAAACCCTGGATAAGTTGGATGAGGCGATTCAAAAAGGAGCGGAACAGGTTGCACAGACCGGTAATGACATCGCAACAGGGATCACTTTGGGTGCCATCAATGAGGCCACTTTCATGTTGAGCCAGATGGCCGCTACCTTTCAAGGTGCCCAAGCGGATGTAACGGCTTACAAGAGAAATCGGGCCAGGGTAGATGCCATTTTCCAACGGCTGTCCCATGGTCGCCTGGACTTGGGCGGGACATTTCAACGGGTGATCAAGACGGTTGATAAAATCGACAAGGGATTCTCTGTGGCGGGCATTGCTGGGGGCATCTCTACTTACATTCGGAGCCAAACCGGAATAGATCTGAATTCTGAACTTTCAAAAAAGATTTTTGTATCCTTTGTGGCGGGGACTATAGGGGGTGCCGTAACGGCAGCTTGTCTAGGGGCTTCGTTTGGATTAGGTTCGGTTGCCTGCGTTGCTGCTGGCGGTGCCGTTGTCGGCTATATCAAAGGATATGGCGATGCTTGGGCAGAAGGAAAGGGTGAAGACGAACGTCAAAACCGCGCCCGGTACGGAGCCGCAATTGGCGGGGCGGTAGGAGCAGGTTTTGGAGCTTATGGCATCGTTGGAGGCGGATGGCTGGACGCAGCCCAAAGCGTAGCCTACGAACGTGGGGTTATGGGAGCAAGCAATGGTTCCCTCTTGATTAGTGCTGGTCTCAGTATGGGCAGTGCCTATGGCAAAGATTTCGCAAAGCCTTGGTTTGACCCGAAGGTGGAATATAAATCTACCTCATGGGATAATGGAAGGCTGCACATTTCTATACGCTAAAACGAGGTTGTGATGCGTTTTTCGGTTACGTCGTGCTTGTTGAACACTTTTTTGTTTATTGGGTTGGTTACCCAGGCTGAGACTCGCCTTTATGCTCAAATCGCCGCCAAAGACAGCGTTTGGAATTTGGGGATCATTACCCCTTATGCAGACTATAAGGTCCACAAACAAGGGGAAGAGTATGGAGCCCATTTGACAAATGGAGCGGGCATCGCTGGTGGCAATACCAGTATGCTTGGCGCATATCCAATTGGTATACGTTGGGTCTCAACTTTGTTGACCGGAGTTTTTGACTCGACGACACAAAATTTTTCAAGTGCAGGTAATTACAAAAAAACTGGCATTGGGAAAATCAGGGAGAGTTTCTTGTTGTACAGTCTTTCTCCAGCCTGGATTACCACAAGTGCATCCTCCGGCAAGACCGCTTTGTTTTTTGGTCCAACTGTGGAGTTCAATCATTTTGATGTGGATGTTTATTTGGTTGATTCCCCAAGTCGAAGTGAAGGCTGCAAACAGGCTGTAAATAGCAAGGAAATGCAATCTGTTCGTGAACATTGTACGCATGTTACGCAGGTGTCGGATACCACCACCTTGGCAACACATATGGGCTTTGTAGCCTTTGATGATGCAACCCATTTGGTTATTTCCATTGATTTGCAGTCACTAGGCACTGAGGTTACGATCAAAAAGGAAGGTTTTAAGACAGTAAGGACACCTAAGCCTGTGATATATATTGGATATGGGTTTGAATTTTGAATTTTTCTGGATTGTAAATCTAAGGAACCGATTTTTGTATCAGTCTAGGGATCAACTCTTGTTCTCCTCCTGGCACCCCTGCTCCGCCTCCAGTGCCAATCAGGCCTAGACCCCCCCCCACGAAGGTCTCCGATTGTTCGGTAAGCCGAAAGCCTAATTCCCAACGCAGACCGGCACAAAAGTTACTCACAAACTAGGTCAGACCTCATAGTGCCTTGGCCTAAAAGCCGCTAGCGTCTCTAGTTGTATGACCAATGGCACCATCTTTCCATGCGGTCGAGACTACTTAAAAACTGGCCTTCCCTTTGTGAGGGCTGGACAGGTTCGAGCCATTGCGGCCGGAACGGTCGGTAAGAGCGGCCAGAAATTTGTCGCCTGAAACGGAAATGGCTTGGACAATCCTGAACGAACGTTGCTTGGGTGGCTAGAAAAGCCACTGTTAAGTGATTTATTTGATATATTCGACAAAGCACCCTTCTTGAGGGCACTTTTTCGCCGTCAAGGTGTGGGAAAAAACGCTTGTCAACTGTATTTTTTTCTCCTCCGAAGGGTTTTCCCATTGGTCAATCAACTGCTGCAAGCAGCGATCATTCACCTTAGGTTGGTAGGTGAGTAAAAAGCGCATGAAACTGGGGTTGACTGCATCGGCGTCGAAAAAATGGCCTTCAATTGCACTCGCTGAGGCGACGCAGACACCAGACCATAAAATTTCTCCTTCTGGATTGATAAGCTCTGCTCTCAACCCCTGTTGAATGTCATATCCAAGCCCTGGGCCATAAATCAACCCTATCCGAAATGTCGGCCCTCTTAAGGGGGCAACAAATAAAAAAAGTTGGGCATGGGGACGTTGTTGCTTCCAGACCTCGACTGGAGAAACGTAGGTTGGGGAATCGTCATAGAGAAAATCATCGATTGAAGTATTAAACTCTTTGGAAAAATACTTGCTCACCTCCCCCATGACCACTAGGTCGGGGAAAGGATATTGAACTTGTTTTAGTTTTTCCTTGAAAGAAGTATCGCCCCGATAGAACGTCGCTAGCCCGCCACCAAGAGCAACTGCCGCTCCCGCAGCGGAACTGTTCTGTCCTCCTGAGGAGGAAATCGCTCCTCCTATTGCTCCTGACAGAAATATTCCTGTTAATACGGCTTTTCGGGATTGAACCAGAAAAGTCCGATCCTTCATTACAATCCCTACGATCTTAGGGGACTGCAACTTTTCCAGTTTTGGGTTGGGCCGAATGTATTCAACCGTTGCGCAGCTTGAAAGTGCCAAAACTACAATGAGGGGTCCAATGAATCGTTTCATCAATTTTCCAGGTAGTTATATGACGGCATCTCGAAAAAATAGGCAATTGTTTTTTCTGGTGAAGATTTCCGTAAGCTGGAACGCTGCCAGTCTACCAACAGTGGCCCCAACCGTCCAGACGAAGTTCAGTCGTCCGATCTTCCTGATGAGCCTCCCCCGCTTTCCGGGCCAATCTAATAACCTATCCGTAAATAATCCCTGTCTTTCTGAACGCAATGATTGAGTCAGCCAAATGAAGAAGGGCCTCATAGTTGCGGGCTTTCTTCTCAAAGCACACCAGCAGCTTTCGGAAGCGGTTGAACCAAGAGTGAGAGGCCTCGACGACCCAGCGCCGAGCTTTCTTGTTGCAGGCTGATTGAAATGGTCGAGGCGGCGAGATTCGAACTCACGACCCCTTGTCCCCCAGGGTAAAAAGGCTCCGTTTTGGGCTTTGGCACTCAATGCCTGTGAAACCTGCAAGCACCTTCTGACTTTCATTCAACCAAGATGCAGGGTGCCCACTGGAGTCCGTCTGAATCCACAGAAAACCGCCTGAGTCCGCCTGTTTTGTTACCATTTTGTTACCACATTTTTCCAGCTCCCTCTATTTTTATGAGACAACCGACCTTTGCAAAGATAACGGGCTAGACCTTGCTTCCCCTTAGTTGGCGGCAATGCTACCGAGGGCGGCGAATGACAACTTTAAACAGGTTTCCTCCTCGATCATCTGTGAATTCAATGGCTTGGTAGGCCTTAATCGCTCGCCGAATCCCGTTTCCAAGCCCACGGTAAGGTAAAATTTTGGTCGCAAAAGAGGCAAGGATCGGGTTGCGGATATTTGAATTCCCACTTTTAATATTCTCAATCGTCAGATTGTTGGGCAAGTGCCCTGGGCTAAGGATTTCCACTCGATCCAAAAAAACAAAAACCCTAACCGGTGCTGAAACAAAATAATCCCGATGGATCAAGGCGTTTGCCAACAGTTCCTCAAGGACGATCCTGGGAATCTCAGGTTCTCCAATTGAATTGATATTTTGGTCCCCTTGGCGGTGTTGCAGGTTATTTAGTACAAAGCTCAAGGCTTGCTGAAAGACATCGGCTATTTTTCCAGTAATCTCCCGGCTATCCAGATATTGAGCCTCATCCGGTTCAAGGCTCGGATAACAAACCGCCTTTACGATAAAAACGGGCAACTTGAATTGGGGATTTTCTCCAAACAAAAGCGCTCCCGCTATGTTCAATACTGAATCCTTGGCAAGATTCATATTTTCAAGCAACTTAGGCAAAGGCAGTTCTTGGTCCTCCAATCGGTTGCCATACTCTCGCTCAAAAAACTGACGAAAGTAATCCCGATCCAAATTGGCAACCGTCATTCCGTTTGCCGGAGTTTCATCTCCATGTACCAAACCTGCACTCTGAAACATTCTCTGGATCTCTTCCCGAGAGGTTTGCTTGCGTTTGGTCGAACCGCTTCTAACCCAAAAGTTCCCCTGTTTGTCCTGGTAGGGTTTGTTGATCCCTGGGGCAACCGTCACCACTAGGACCAAACCTCCGTCAGGGTGAAGCACATTTTCGGTTATGGGATTGATCGGCGGAATCACACTTTCACTGGCCGCATTGGCAATCAGTTGATCCAACCTGCCCATATCCTTTCGGTTCAAACCGGTTATGGCCCCAGTTTTGTCCTCGACGCCGATGATAAGCTTGCCCCCCAAACCGTTGCTGAAAGCCACCAAATCTTCCGCCAGTTTGTCCGCATTGGTCACATTGCCCTTAAACTGGACCCTGGTGTCCTCGTTGCGAGCTATGATTTCTAAGAGTTCTGTGGGTTCCATAGACGGTACTTTTGTTTGCGTTTCTCAAAGGCTTCCTTACCGCCTTCCATAATCTGAACGATTTTTTTCTGTAAGCTCGGGCAGTCAATGCTTCCGCTTTGGACCTTCACTTCCCCATCCGAAAAACTGCACGCCAGCACTTGCTCCGCATCCCCTAGAACGGGAAAGTTTGCATTGTGGGTGGCTAAGATAAATTGTATTCTTTGCTTGACCTGACGCACAAGTTTGATGACATCTGCATAAATCGTCTGGTTGTCCAGATCGTCCTCTGGCTGATCAATGATGACAACATCATTTTCCCTTTGACTCAAAAGAAACAGCATCAGAGCCGAGGCCCGCTGGCCCAGGGAGTGATGTTTTAATTCCTTGCCTTGGTAATAAATAGTATAAAGGTTTTTGGGCTGCCAAGTGAGCAAATCGGAAAGGCTGTTGAAAAAATATTCGTCAAAGGTTTTGGCAGAGGAAGCAATCTCTTTAGCCTCCTCCAAGTTCGCAAACATAGTTCCAAAGTCCTTATAGCGCTCAATCAGCGAATTCATAGCCTGCTCCCTCAAAAGACTGCCCTTGAAATAATCTTTCATATAGGTCACCGCCTCTTGTTTGTCTCCCTTGAATTCCGCTTTGATCTCCAGTGCCGTTTGGCCCTGATTGATCTTGGCCAATTCCGTCTTCACCAAATTGAACTCCTCTTCCCAAAGACGGTCTAGTGCCTCCAACTCTTGGAACAAAGCCATCTCCAGTTTGGATTTTTGATCCCTTTGTTTCTCTAGGGCATCCAACATTTTTCCCGCTTGATTGACTTGGGAACGGAGCGGCAGAAACTCATCCGGTCTTGGGGTAGGTTTTCCTGTTTTTTTAAGTTCCTCACTTAAGGTTCGTTCAACCGCCGCAAATTCTTCCTTGAGGCTAGACTTCAAGTTTTCAAATTCCGCTAATTTCCCTGCCAACTGCCCGGCGATCTGCCGACCGGCTACCAGCGAGCCCTTAACTCCCTCAAAGGAGGCCAACAGTTGGTCATAGACCGCCAAAATACCTTCAAAAAATTCGCCGTTTTGTTTGGATTGATAACCCCTCTGGCCTTTGAGTTCCTCTTCGTGTTGCCCAATCAAGGTCTCCAAATCTTTCAGATAGTCCCCTACCCTGGCAACCAGTTCAGCACCTTGTTGGCTGTCTGAGTCAAAATCCGCCTGCTTTTGCAGCTTGTCTTCAACCCCTAGGTCTTTGAATATCTGTAGGCGGTGTCCAGCATCTAATTTTCTGGCCTTCCACTCATCAATCCGTTCCTCGGTCTTGGACAATTGTTTGAACTGTTCAATAGCCTGTTGAACCCGCTGACTTTGGGCTCCAATTTTCTCCCGAATCCCCGCCAAACACTTTCCAACCAGCTTTTCGATCAAGTCCTTCTCAGAGCCTTCGCCGGAACTGGAAAGGTCCTTTTGACCAAAATAAAGCGGCTTGTTGAGTACCGTTTCTTGGACGGAAACCCCTGGAAGCAGGCAATTTTTGTCATCGTATGTATCCAAAGGCTTCCCCAGAATCCGTTGAATTAAGTAGGGTCGGCCATAGCGATCCACCGCCTCCAGGGTGATCTTGCCTGAGCTGCCCAGTAATTCCCTGACCAATTGTTCCTTATAGGCCGAATCGTTTTTCCCCGCTGGCATCCCCAAGGCGTATCGAAGGGCCTCTAGCACAAAGGATTTGCCGCTGCCCCGGATCCCGATCAAACAATTTAATCCCGAGGCGAAGTGAATCGTCTGTCCTTTCAATGCCCCGCCCTCAAAGCTGGCTTTAACGATAAAGGAGCCTTCGTGTTTGATCGGTTCTTTGGCCACCCGGTTGTCTGCGTCTGTAAGCGCATCTTTGACCGCTCCAAAGGTGAAAGCCCCAAGTTTTAAATAAACCGACTCGCCCTTGCCGATCTCCTCGATGGATTTGCAGTCCGAACCTTCCACTTCCGCAGGGTACCAGTCTCCCAGCCAACCTTTTACCTTTTCTCGTAAATCTCTAGTGCGGACCTTTTGAAAGCCTAGAGCCCATAGTCTAAAAATGGGGTTTTGCCCAAGGTCAGAAAGCCGTCCCCCATCAACCCCGTTCCAAAGCCCACTCGCCTGCTCCACATGAGCAAAAACCAAGAAAAAATTCTTCTGCCTCTCTACAAGCTCCTCAATGATCTTAAGCAACCCAAAGGGACTCCGCCCATTTTCCCGTTGGTACTCCTCCGGGGTCTTTCCTGGGAACACCGAGGTTAAAAACGGGTTGATGTAGTCTTGCCCCCCGGTCAGCCATTCCTCTTCCTGGAACACCACCAGGGTATGAATCCCATTGGCCCCATCCCCCACAGAAAGCTCCACTCCAGGCAGGAGAAAAATCTCCTCCTTCCGGGCCAATTTACTCAGGGTCTTAAATTCGTCAAAATCAAACTTGTTGTGGTTCGTGATCACCCCCAGTTTAATCCCCTGCTGCTTTAGGGCCTCGACAAACTGGGAGGCATAGTAATCTGAATCTCCCTCATAAACAAACTCCTTGTCCGCCCTGGTATGCAAGTGGAAGTCGGCCCTCAACCAAGTTGCACCGTTTTGGAAGGTTTTGTTTTCAGCCGGTTCGGTCACAGTGCTCATGTCATCCCCTAGGTATGAAGGCGAGTTCAAACATCTTTTCTATGGCCTTTTCGTCTTCTTTAAAAAGCACATGTCTTTTATGCAATTCTTCATCTTTTAGCCCCTTGGCCCAGCCGATTTCTTTTTTGGGGGTGACCGAGAAGATGAAGCTGTCGAGGAAAAGTGTTGGGTCGGCCACAAACCCTTGCTTTTTGATGGTTTCGTGGAGAGTGAGTTTTTCCGATTTCTCGTCCACCTGCCGGAGCCCTTTGGGATCGGTAAAGATCAGGTGTTGTTTGCCGTCTGCATGGCGGACCCACAAGAGGAAGTCCGGGTAAAAGTTGTGCTCCAAAAGAAAGGCAAAACCCTCTCTGCCCGTGGGGTTGCGGAAAAGGTAGGTTTCCGTACCCGCCAAGGGTGCGGGTTTTTTGGCCAAGTAGCCCTTGAGTGCTTCCACAAACCAGGCTTCCCCTTCGTTTAATGGTACAGGGCTGATGGTCAGCCGCAAGCCCTCGTTGCCCTTTTTCCCGGCTTCCCCTGAGGACAGCAAGGGAAAGTAGGCGTGCCGGTCAAAAAAGTGGGCTCCCACCTGATCGAAACGCCAAACTCCATGTTGGCCAGAAAGTTTTTGGCAACTTTCCTTTTTGACCTCGTCCTTGAGGGTCGAAAGCTTGGCCTGTGCAGGTTCGTCCTGGCTCAACAAGGTTACTTTGTAAGTCGGGCAGGATTCTTGGTCAAAGATGGTTACCGGATATTGCCCTTGCTGGCTTTCTTCCCGTTTGAGTTGAACGGCATAAAACTTTTCCAGGTAGGCGCAGAGCAATGCTAGGGCTATTTCTTGCCAAAGCTCCATTTTTTCCATCGAATCCAGCTCCAAAAGGGCCGGTGGGATGTACAGCTTGTACCAGTCAGGGTTCTGCAGCAGTTCTTTTGGGGTTTCTCGGGGAATTTTGAGGTTGTTTCTTCGTTTTTGTGCAACCAACCGAAACCAAAGCCGGTCAAAATCCAAAAGTTTGAGGTGGGTTTCCCCCAATTTCCCTTCCTTTAGCTGGCCCTCTGAGCCTGAATCCCCTTCAACACTGGAATGGGCTTGCACCTTGGGGTACCAGTTGACGACTACCTTAACCGTTGGGTCATAGGCAACCTCGCAAAAGCAAGTCTTTTGGAACTCCTTGCCCGTGATCCGTACCTCGGGGATCTTGAGCCCCAGCGCTTTGATGGAAGCAAAGTTGGGTTTGGTCTCAATGGTGATTTCTTCAGGCTCTGGCTCCAATCCCTCATCAATCAAGCGATTTCGAAAAGCCTCCATATATTTGGAATCCAGCCCAAAAACGTTTAAACGTTCCAGGTACTCCAGGTGTTTGGGCTTGGTCCCGTCCGTCCTCTCCTGGCCCCGTTTGAGGCTATGGCCCAGGCCCCTCAGCCGGACCCCACGGCCAAAAAGTTGGATGATCTCCGGCCCTTCCCCCTGGCCGATATTCATGAGGCCCATGGTGGAAACCCGAAAGCTGTTCCAGCCTTCGGAAAACTTCTTGGCCCCGATCAAAAGGTTAAACGGAGAATCCGCCCGGTCCAGTTGTTGGAACAAAGATTGGGAAAAATGAGATTCCCCATATTCCAGGTGGGGGATCGCTTCCTTTTTGCAAAGGGCCACCAACTCCGCCGGTTTGCCCACATTGATCAACCCAAAGTACCGCTCCCCGGACCCAACCTTGAGGGCCAGTTCCCCGGCCCCGCCCTTGAGTTCAACCAAGTGCAGCAGACCCTTGCCGCCAAACAGTTCTTGGGCTAAAGCCTCCCAAAGAGCAGAGGCGTTTTCAAATTCAAGGATCAAAGGGTCCAAGGTCCCAGCAAACAAAGCTCGCTTGCTGATTCGGTCCACCAGGTGTTCCTGGTCTTGGCGGAAGAGAAATTGGTGAAGCTTTTTTTCCGATTGGGGGCGGTCGCCGATGAACTGGGCCAAAAAGGTGAGGATAGCGACCACATCCGAAATTTCCTGGTTAGCCCTCGTCCCGGTGACCGTGCCGCCGATGAAGACCCACAAAGGGCGTTCAATCAGGTATTCCGCCCAGTCCTGGGGCCTTTGGTTGTACAGGCGTAACTGCTGGTAATAGGCCAGCAGGCAACCGGTCAGGTAAAGGTCCCTGGTCTCGGCGGCCAGCTCTTCTTGGAGGTTTAAGATTCGAAAGTCCTTGCCATAACCGTCGGAATGGAAAAAGCGGTAGGAGTAATCAAAAAGGATGGTCTTGCTGTAGGACTCGGCCAGCTCGCCTTTGCCGTCTTTGTAGGCTTGGCCAAAGGTGGCGGAGTATTCAAAGGAAAAACCCCGTTTGCAGAGATGTTCCCGGAAACCAAGCCAAACCTCGCCTTTGGAACCCTTGTGCCCTTCATCCACAAAAAGCAGGTTGTCTTCCTCCAGTTGCTCAAAGTTGATGGTTTTTGGACCTGATTTTTTCCCGGTGTCTTGGAGCTGGTTGACATGGATCACAAAAACCGTGTCGTCTTTGCGCAAAAAGCTGCCTGAGGCCAGAGCCGGGTCAAAATAGACCCCTTGGATCCCCGAACGCTCCAATTCCCGGAGGTGCTGGCGACTGAGGCCTTCGCTGGGGGTCAGGAGATAGACCCCGCCCAATTTGATCCGGTGGGGGTGGGCCTTTTTGTAATGGTTAAATTGCAACAGGTGGACATGCATCAGCAGGGTCTTACCCCCGCCAGTGGCAATCCAAAAGGCCAGCTTGTTGAGTTCCTTCCCCTCAAAGGGCTGGGGTTTGGCCGTGCCTTTGGGGGCGGTCCAGTCATACAAAAACTGGTTGAGTTGCCCGAGCAAGCCTTCAGGGTCGGAAAACCATTGGTCCAGGTAGAGCTCGCTGGCCAAGAGGGACAGCCATTGGAAGTAGAGGAGACGGGGCTTTTCTCCACCGGTCTGCCGTTTGCGGGTGATCTTGGCCCAATGCCTAAAAATTTGTTCGTCGTATTCCACCAACTTTTGTGGATTTACTTTGAGCTTCCCTTTGCGGCTTCCGGTCAAGGTCTCCAGGAATGGGCTGGTTTCGGAGTCCTCCTTGTCCACGGGGTTTTGTTGGTCAAAGCTTGCCTTGAGGTCCTCAAAGTCCCTGGCCCCCAGAAGGTCCAGGAGCCAAGCGTTTAAAACCAGCTTTTGTTCAAAGGGGGTTTTGGCCATTGTTTAGCCCTCCCCAAACATTTGTTCCAAGAAGGTCTCTTCCAAGAGCCGAAACCGGTGCTGCGGGTCGGGCAGGTGGTGGTCGCCGTTGATCCAGATCAGGTCGTAGCTACTGTCTTGGCCGTACCGTTTGGCCACGAAGGCTTGCAGTTTTTCTTCCGCTTTTTTTCGCTCTGCCTTGGTCTTGCCGATCTTGCGCCAAACCACGGCGGCCCGTTTGCCGTCGGGCAGGGTTCCGTCGATCACCAAAAAGTCCTCTTCGATCCGGTTTCGCCCCAGGACCTTGAGGCCAACCAGGTAGTTGAAGGTCTCCACCAAGTCCACCGAGGTTTCCTTGACCGCCCCGGCGGAGTCGGTGCCGACCCACATCTTGTAGGCAAAGGGGTCTTCAAAGGCTTGGGCATTCAGGAGCCGGGACCGGAATTCCAGGTCCAAGGCGTAGCCCAAGCGGTACTGCTGGGCCAAGGCTTCGTTGGGCAGGTCTTGGTCAAAAGGCAGAATGTCTTGCCCTTGAGGGGGGACCAAGTTGTTGAGGCTGTCTTCGTAAGACTCCAGCTTGAGGCACTTGACGATCTGGCTTACCCCCTCCCGGCCCACCGGCTGGCCGTCCTTCCAGTCTTTGGAGTAAGCCGCCTTGAGGATGCGGGGTTTGAGGACGGTATGGAAATACTCCCCCATCTCCACCAGGATGAACTTGCGGCTGCCGCCGTCCTCCCGGTTGAGGTTGATTACGGCGTGACCGGTGGTGCCGGAACCAGCGAAGAAGTCGAGGACATATTTTTCTTCATTGCCTCCCAATCCAGAGACTCTCAAACAATCCATCACGGTATGAATACTTTTAGGATATGCGAAAATGGCTGCAGTACCTAACAGTTCTTTTAGCACCTTTGTCCCACTTTCACTTGCAGAATACCTGGGTGAATCCCACCACGTACCTGGAAGTGCACCTTCTTGGTTGGGCCTATATTTCCTGTATATTTGCCATTCACCTGAAATATTTTTTGCCTGAAGCAGTG
>Ga0208863_1001912_pt1 | contig 11695 bp, 12 predicted proteins | sample RifOxyD3_FD_184040 | JGI IMG/M metagenome (GOLD analysis project Ga0208863, IMG submission 184040) | Soil microbial communities from Rifle, Colorado - Rifle Oxygen_injection D3 (SPAdes) | ecosystem: Environmental > Terrestrial > Deep subsurface > Rock core/Sediment | place: Rifle, Colorado...
CATGTTTTGGATGCTTCCCCGGCCTGCTCACTCGCGGCTCTTCCGCGCGGCCCGTAAAAATATTCCCTGATAATCGGATGATCCATTTTTGCGAGCTCCGTCATGGTGCCCATCCCCAAAATATGTCCCTCGCCCAGCACGGCGACCCGGTCTGCCACACGCCACAGTAAGTCGAGGTCGTGCGTGACCAGCATAATGGTCAATCCTAGCGCATCGCGCAAGCTCCGCACCAGTTCGTCTATGCCGCTCGCACTCAGCGGATCAAGGCCGGCGGTGGGTTCGTCGAGAAAAAGCAGTTCCGGATCAAGGGCAATGGCGCGGGCAAGGGCCGCACGTTTACGCATGCCGCCGCTCAATTCGCTCGGATACTTGTTGCCCGCGTCCGGAGGTAAGCCGGTCAGGGCGATCTTCAGGGCGGCGACTTCGGCGATTAAATCGGCACTGAGAGCCGTATGTTCGCGCAAAACCATGCTGACATTCTCTGCGACAGTCAGTGCGCTGAACAGGGCGCCGCGCTCGAACATCACGCCCCAGCGACGGCGCATCGGCAGGGCCTGCTCGTCATTCAAGCCCAGTACCTCACGCCCGAATACCCGGATCGAGCCGGATGTCGGTTGTTGCAGCAGCAGTATGGTGCGCAGCAGCGTGGATTTGCCGCAGCCGCTGCCTCCTACCAGCGCGAAAATTTCTCCCGGATGGACGCTCAGGCTGATGTTGTCATGCACGACGTTCATGCCGAAACGGGTGTGCAAATTGCGGATGTCGATGACTGGATCGGCAATTGCGCTCAATGTCACTGAATCACGCTTACCGTCGTTGGCTGAGAGCGGGATGGCGGCGGTACTCATATTTCCAGCCAGTTAAATACGATGGAGAACAGCGCATCGGCCAGAATGACCAGAAAAATGGATTGCACCACGCTCACGGTCGTTTGTCGTCCGACACTGTCGGCGCTGCCTGTTACCTTGAACCCCTGATAGCATCCGACCAGCGCGATAATGGCGGCAAATACCGGCGCCTTGCCGACCCCGGTCAGAAAGGAGGATAAGCTCACTGCGTCGCCGAGACGGTCAAGGAAAACGTCGAAGCTGACGCCCAGTTTTGAACTCGCCATAATCATGCCGCCGAGTATCCCGGTGATATCGGCATAAATCGTAAGCAGCGGCAGGGCAATGACTAGCGCCAGCAGTTTTGGGAGTATCAGCAATTCAGTTGGTCCGACACCGGTGGTGCGCAGCGCGTCGATCTCTTCAGTCACTTTCATGGTGCCGATTTGTGCCGCATAGGCGGAACCGGAGCGCCCGGCGACGATGATGGCGGTCATCAGAGGAGAGAGTTCGCGCAGCATGGAAAGTCCGACCAGATCGGCAATGAAGACATTTGCCCCGAAGCGTTGCAACTGATCTGCACCCTGATAGGCGATGACCAGCCCCATCAGGAAGGAGAGCAAACCTACGATGGGCAGTGCCTCGAATCCGGCGCTCTGCAGGTTGTGGAGTATAGGGCGCCAGCGGATGCGGCGCGGTTGCCTCAGCGAGCGCAGCAGGATGATCGCGGTTTCGCCGATAAACGCAAGCATGCCATGCATGCCTTGCAGACCATGCCAGGCATGCATGCCGACGCGCGTCAGAAAGTTGGGCGGGACTTGTGGGGTGGGTTTCGATGCCATGGTGCAGGAGGCAATCAATTGCATCAAGGCGCTGAATTCTGGCCGCAAATTCGTAATCGTCACGTGCCGCCCGCGTTGTTTCAGCGTGCGAATCGTACGGTGCAGCAACCAGGCACCCGTGGTATCCAGTGCGGAAAGCGCCGAACAATCAAATAGCAGATTTTCTGAATCAGGCCAGACAGCCTCGTCCAATTGCTGTTCGAGCTGTGCGATTCCACGCATTGTCCAGACTCCGGCGCAAAATACCCGGTCCGTCTCGATCACCAGTCGGGCGGTTCCTTCGTCTGATATCGTTTCGGTGGCACGTTTCATCAGTGGCTCAATCTGGCGTGGAGGGTGACTCTCAATACGATTGCGGTGATCAAGCGTGCAGATTACACAGTTTTCCGCATATTTTCAGTAGTTATCTGCGCCCTTTATCAGCGCGACATAGGGCAAGAAAGAAAAAGGCCGGGATGACGCACCGGCCCTGTTATCTTTGGCAGTCGGGGGAGTTTCAATGTTTGTGCGTGTTGTGTTCCTGAGTGGCGGGCAACGAGGGTGCGGAGTCCGTCGCAGTCGGTGCAACAACCGGCCCGGCAGCGTTGCCGGTCACTGGCATCGCAGGCACAGAGGCGTCCGGCTGATATTCAAAATCCGATTCCTCGTCGTCATAATCTTCCTGCGGAGGATTGCCGTCATAGACGAAATTTTGACGGCGCTGCAAGTAGGCGTCACGGATAAACGCATAGCGATCTATCATCGCCCCTTCCAGTACGCTTTCCTGGGTGAGCAATTGCGCGCGACGTTTGACGGCCTTGAGCAGATACATCTGGTTGCGGGTACGTACATGAGAGGTGCGGGCCAGCAGGCTTACCTGACTGTCGCCAATATCTCCGATGCTGTCGCGCAGGGTGCTGGGCCCTAATATGGGTACGACCAGATAGGGGCCGCTGGCAACACCCCAGTAACCGAGCGTCTGGCCGAAGTCTTCGTTGTGTTTTTCCAGCCTGGAGGTGACATTGAATAGCCCGAACACGCCGAAGGTGGAGTTGAACAGGAAGCGCGAACCGTCTGAAGCCGCCTGAGTCAGTTTGAATTGCAGCAGGTCATTTGCGGTAACGACCACATCATCCAGATTGGAGAAGAAATTGGCCACCATGATCTTGCCCATTTCCGGCATGACTTTGTTGTAACCTTGTGCGGCCGGTTTGGTGATGGCTTTGTCCAGGGTGTCGTTGAATTGATACACGCCACGGTTCAGCGGTTCCAGCGGGTCGGCGGGGTTGTTGGCCTGCGTTGAAGCACATCCCGTCAAGACCAGGATGGCGAGTGCGAATAAAATGCGTATAGGTTTCATTTTGCGTCTCGGTACAGTGAGTTGTACTCGATTATATAGAGGTTGCGGCTGTTCCGGGATAACTCGCTAAACAAAACGGCTGGGCGGAGTCAGTTCGCCTACATGCAGATTAAATGTGCCGTTGTTACGTTCGGCAAAGTAATGTTCCAAGCTGAGGCGTATCGGGCGGAAGGCAATCTCGTCCCAGGGGATTTCGGCTTCGCTGAACAGTTTGACCTCCAGGCTCTCAGAGCCAGGGCTGAAATCCAGATCAAGCAGGCGTGCTCTGAACAATATGTGTACCTGATCGATATAGGGCAGGCTGTACATTGAATATAAATCGCCGATCAGGATGCGTGCGTTGGCTTCCTCCAGCGTCTCTCGTATGGCAGCCTGTGCGGTGCTTTCGCCATTTTCCATAAATCCGCCGGGCAGCGTCCATAGCCCGTAGCGCGGTTCGATGGCGCGCCGGCATAACAGCACCTTATCCTCCCATTCCGGGATCGAGCCTATCACCATCCTGGGGTTGCGGTAATGAACGATGCCGCAAACGGTGCAGATGTGGCGGGGGCGGTTGTCATCCTCGGGGATGCGCAATTCGACCGTTGCGCCGCACGAGGAGCAGAATTTCATTTCCAGAACTGCCACCAGGACTTTGCCACTATGCTGTTGCCCGCAGCGTCAACTTGTACATCAGAGTTGCTTGCCAGTACGCGTCGGGCATCGTCGCGCAATTCGGTCATGCCCATCGCGTCATAAGCCTGCACCATGACTGCAAGCGCGTCGCGTGTAGAGGGACTGTTCGGATACAACGTCAGGATGTCTTGTGCGCGGTTCAGCGCGGCGATATGGGCGCCACGGCGCTGGTAATATCGGGCAATGTTCAGCTCGTGCTTGGCCAGTGAATTAGCCAGATATTGCATGCGTACTCTGGCATCCGAGGTGTATTTGCTGTTCGGGAAACGGGTCACCAATGCCTTGAAGGCATTGAATGAATTCTGAGCGGATTGCGGGTCGCGCTCGGACGGATCCTGACCGCCAATGGCAGCCAGGATACTAATGTCGCCGTTGAATGTCGCCAGCCCCTTGACGTAATAGGCGTAGTCCACATGCGGCTGATTCGGGAACTGTTTAATGAAACGATCCGCCGTGGCAATCGCGGGGTCAGGCTCGCCCTGACGGTAATAGGCGTAAGCCATTTCCAGCATGGACTGTTGTGCATACCGGCCATAGGGATAGCGCGATTGCAGGGTTTCATACAGTTTGATTGCGGTGCTGTAGCTGCCGTCGTCCAGCTCCGTTTTTGCCTGGCGGTAGAGTTCCTCTGCGGGTACCTGGCTGGATACGCTGGAGGGGTCTCCGGTCGGCAGCGGGTCCAGCATATTGCAAGCAGTTAACGTAAATAACAAAAATACGGCTAAACTATGGCGCATGACTGATTCCGAAATAAATTTGCGCGATTATAACGCACCCGACGACGATGTAATCCATTTTGTCGTTCCCCCCAATTATGCCGGTCTGCGCCTGGATCAGGCGCTGGCCAAATTGCTGCCGGAATATTCGCGCAGCCGATTGCAAGAGTGGGTTGCCCTGCAACAAGTGTTGCTGGACGGCGCTCCTGCCATTTCCAAACAAAAAGTTTGGGGGGGCGAAAAGCTGGAAGTGTTGCCGCAATCGACCCTCGCCGAGCAGCCTTATCTGGCCGAGGATATACCGCTGGATATTGTTTACGAGGATGAGGCGCTGCTGGTGATCAACAAGCCGGTTGGCCTGGTGGTGCATCCCGGCAGCGGCAATTGGCAGGGCACCTTGCTGAACGCGCTGTTGCATCATGCGCCGCAACTGGCAGCCGTGCCGCGCGCCGGTATCGTGCACCGTCTGGACAAGGATACCAGCGGCTTGCTGGTGGTTGCCAAGACGCTGATCGCACAAACCAATCTGGTGCGTCAGTTGCAGGAGCGTAGTGTAAAGCGCGAATATCTGGCTTTAGTCCATGGCGAATTGCAGCATGGTGGTTATGTGGATCAGCCGATAGGCCGCCATCCGTCGAATCGGGTCAAAATGGCGGTGATCGAAACGGGTAAGGACGCCGTGACGCACTACAAGGTTGAGCGATCGTATCCCAGTTGCACCCTGCTGCGCTGCACGCTGGAGACCGGGCGCACACACCAGATACGCGTGCATCTTAGCTATCTCAAACACCCTCTTGTCGGCGATAGCGTATATCTGAAAGGCCCGCAGAAATGCGTGCCGCAACTGCGTGACCTGTTGACCGGTTTCCCTCGTCAGGCCTTGCATGCCACCCGTCTGGCGCTTGAGCATCCAGTCAGTGGCGAGATGATGGAATGGCATGCGCCCATGCCCGAGGATATGCAGCAGTTGCTGAAACAAATCAACAGTGCGTTGAATGAGCCTGAGTGATTATTTAATCATTCCCGAGTGGCCAGCGCCCGCAAATGTCAGGGCGTTGCAGACCACCCGGCAGGGCGGCGTCAGTGTTGCGCCCTATGCCAGCCTTAATCTCGGCAGCCATGTCGGCGACGCCCCGCTGAGCGTGGCGCGTAACCGTCACTTGCTCAGCGCGCTGTTGCCCAGTGAGCCGGTATGGTTGGAGCAGGTGCATGGCACGGTGGTGGCCGATGCCGACGGAGCGGGATGCCGACCGGTGGCGGATGCCTGTATCGCGCGGCGGGGGGTGTGCGTGGTGATGACTGCTGATTGTCTGCCCGTATTGCTGTGCGACCGGCAGGGTAGTGTGGTCGGCGCGGCACACGCCGGGTGGAAAGGCCTGGCGGCAGGCGTGATCGAAGCCACCGTGCAGGCGATGGATGTGGCGCCGCAAAATCTGATCGCCTGGCTGGGGCCTGCGATCAGCCGGCAGGCGTTTGAAGTGGGCGAAGAAGTACGTTCGACTTTTGTGGAAGCTGACCCCGAAGCTGCTGGTGCATTCATGCCCGGACTGCCCGGAAAATATCTGGCCGACATCTGCATGCTGGCGCGTTTACGTCTGAACGCGCTCGGCATTACCCAAATTTACGGCGGTGAACAGTGTACTTATGGCGATCCCGACCGGTTTTTTTCCTACCGCCGCGATGGCGTAACCGGACGTCAAGGCACGTTCATCTGGCTGGAGAAAAGTAGTCGTTAGTCGCCAGACGTTAGGGATTAGTTGATGTTGTTCGCTACGCGTTATGATTTTGACTAACGACTAACGACTAACGACTAACGACTGCCTTATTTTCTCCACGATGGTGCGTAGCACCGCCACTTCTTCATTGAGCCTGGCCACATCGGCTCGCAGTTCGGCAACTTCATCGGAATCTATCCGGCGGTGAGTTGTAATCGAGTTGGCTTTGAGTGTTTCCACATCGACTTCGCCGCACAGCAGATGCATCCAGCGGTGTTCGCGCGAGCCGGGCAGCTTGGGCAGTTTGATCACCCAGGGGGTTTCGGCTTCAGCGAGTTCGTCCAGAAAAGCTTCCACCGAGGAAATATCGCCAAACGGGTGCAAACGGTCACAATTGAGGCGTAATTCGCCCGCCGTTTGCGGGCCGCGCAGCATTAACACCGCCAACAGCGCGACGGATTGCTCCGGTAATTTAAATGCCTTGCGCGAATTGTGTGCATAGCGCATCACGCGACTGCCGCTGGATTCGATAATCAGCGCATAGCTTTTCAGGTTGTCCATGGCCTCCAGTACCTCAGTTTCACTGGCAGACATAACCGGGTCGCGCGCGGTTTTTTGGTTGCAACCCAGCGTCAAGGTGTTCACCGATAGCGGGTAAGTGTCCGGTACGGTTTTTTCTTTTTCTATCAGTACGCCCAGTACGCGGGCTTCGAGGGGTGAAAAAATCGGCAGCGTGGTCATGGATTTTTAAATAAAAAAGAGAACGCCGAATGCTATCACGCGCTATGTCGCGTGCGTAAGACACTTTGAATGCAGCGCAATCCGTTATAATTCGCGCCCCGAATTTTTAAATGAGTCTCATGAGCGTATTGCTGTGGATTATTGTGTCCAGCTTGCTGGGTGGCGTGCTAAGCGTTTTGAGCGCGGCGTTGTTTGCGCTGAATGCGCGCGCACACTGGGTGAACGCGCTGGTCAGTTATGCAATCGGCGCGTTGTTGGGCGCGGTGTTTCTCGATATTTTGCCGGAAGCGATAGCGCTGACGGATAGTGTTGTCGAACTCAGCGGAACAATTCTGTTCGGCATCCTGCTGTTTTTCACACTGGAAAAACTGATGTTGTGGCGGCATTGTCACCACGATCATTGCGAGGTACACGAACCGCACGAAAATACCGCGCATGGCCGCAGCGGTATGATGGTCATGGTCGGCGACACGTTTCACAACTTTGTCGATGGCGTCATCATCGCAGCGGCTTTTATGACCGATGTGCAACTGGGCATCGTTACTGCTATGGCCATCATCGCGCACGAAATTCCCCAGGAAGTCGGTAATTTCATGATTCTGCTGCACTCCGGCTACAGCAAGACGCGGGCCCTGACGCTCAATCTGCTGTCCAGCCTGGCTATGCTGGTGGGTGGCGTGCTGGCGTATTTTGCCTTGCAACCCATGCAAAGTGTTGTGCCGACGCTGTTGGCTCTGGCTGCGGCCAGCATGCTTTACGTCGCGGTGGCTGACCTGATCCCCGGCCTGCATCAACGCACTCGCTTGCGTGATACGCTGGAGCAGGTGTTGTTGATCGTGGCAGGTGTGTCGTCGATATATCTGGTTAATCTCGTTGTAACTGCTTGAATAATAAAATGAACAAACCTAATGCCATTCCCAAAGTCGGTTTCGTTTCGCTCGGCTGCCCCAAGGCGACGGTGGATTCCGAACATATCCTGACGCGATTGCGTGCCGAGGGCTACCTGATTTCGTCCAGCTATCAGGATGCTGATCTGGTGGTGGTGAATACTTGCGGCTTCATCGACAGTGCAGTGGAAGAATCACTGGATGCGATAGGCGAGGCGCTGGCGGAAAATGGCAAGGTGATCGTCACGGGTTGTCTGGGTGCGAAGGGCGATGTGGTCAGGCAGGCGCACCCCAAGGTGCTCGCGGTGACCGGCCCGCACGCGGCAGATGAAGTGATGGAAGTCGTGCATCAACATTTGCCCAAGCCGCACGATCCCTATACCGATCTGGTTCCCGCACAGGGCATACGCCTCACGCCGAAACATTATGCCTATCTGAAAATTTCCGAGGGGTGCAACCACAGATGCACCTTCTGCATCATTCCCAGTTTGCGCGGCGATCTGGTCAGCCGTCCGGTGGGCGACGTGATGCAGGAAGCACAAAATCTGGTCAATGCCGGCGTGCAGGAATTGCTGGTGATCTCACAAGACACCAGCGCGTATGGTGTGGACGTGAAATATCGTACCGGTTTCTGGGGCGGCAAACCGCTCAGAACACGCATGACTGAACTGGCCGCAGCACTCGGCGAACTAGGCGTATGGGTGCGTATGCATTATGTCTACCCCTACCCGCATGTGGACGAAGTGATCCCGCTGATGGCGCAGGGCAAGATTCTGCCCTATCTGGATATTCCGTTTCAGCACGCCAATCAGCGCATTTTGAAACTAATGAAACGGCCCGGTAATAGCGAAAATGTGTTGGCGCGCATCAAGCAATGGCGCGAAATTTGTCCTGAACTGACCTTGCGCAGCACTTTCATCGTTGGCTTCCCGGGTGAGACCGAGGAGGAGTTCGAGGAGTTGCTCGATTTCATCGAAGAAGCGCAACTGGATCGCGTCGGTGCGTTTGCCTATTCGCCGGTGGATGGCGCAACCGCCAACGACTTGCCGGACCACGTTCCGCCTGAAGTGCAGCAGGAACGCTTGGCGCGTCTGATGTGGTTGCAGGAAGAAATCAGCGAAGAAAAGCTCAAGCTCAAAATCGGTAAAACCATGACGGTGCTGGTAGATACAGTGGACGAAAATGGCGCAATCGCGCGCAGTTACGCGGATGCGCCCGAAATTGACGGGCAGGTTTACATCAATGACGGATCACATTTGAACGTGGGCGATAAGGTTGAAGTAGTGATTACCGATTCAGATACGCACGATCTGTGGGGCAAACTGGTCTGATTCATCGATTATGGCGGCTTGCGCATGCCGCGAATCCCCGATAAGCTGCGCTGGTGTCAATCAGTACCATAAAAACATATCAGGGGAGTCGGACGATGGATAAGAAATTACCTGAAGTTGAAAAAATAGCGTGTGATATTTGCCGCAGGGAAGTGCCACTCTCAGAGGCAAAAACGCCGGAAGCTATGGACTATGTGGCGCATTTTTGCGGGTTGGAATGTTACACAAAATGGCAGCAGGACAGCGAAGAAGCGGATAAGCAGGGCGTAGCGGATAAGAAATAAGCCTGACCACTTATTGCACAGCTTCTTCTCTCCCGCTTGCGGGGGGAGAGAAGAGCAAAAGAATTTTACCGGGTGACAGCCTTATTTGGCGGGTGTTGCATCCGGTTTTTTCACGGGAATATCAGCTGGCGGCAGATCGCATTGCATGTCGCGTTTGAGTTTTCGGCGTTCTTGCGGCGACATTTTATCGAAACGCTCACGCATTTCACGGCGACGTTCCGCCCTTTCTTCCGCCGGTATGTCCTGCCAGTATTCCTGCATTTTTTCGCGCATGGCCGCACGCTCTTCCGGTGGCATCTTATCCCAGTGCTCGCGCATCTTTTCATGATTACGGGCACGTTCCTCCGGAGACATCTGTTTCATATCTTCACGCATGGTCTTGTGCATCGCCCGGCGTTCATCGGGTGACATCTGCTCAAAAGATTCGCGCATTTCATGGCGTTTTTCGGCGCGCTGTTGCGGCGTCATGTCTCGCATTTTCTGGCGCATTTCCTCGCGTTCCTTGGCGCGTTCCTCGGGTGTCATGGTTTTCATCCGCTCCATGTGCTCCTGCATGGAGGGCATGGGGGTGATATCTGCTGCCGTGGCGTTCAGACTGAACGAAGCAATAATGCTGGCGGCGATAATCGTCTTAAGTATCGTGTTCATGATAAATCTCCTGGTGAGTGAGGTAGCTGGGTGCCGATCAGGGCGTGGAGGGCATAGTGGACTCAAAATGTAAATGAAGTGTTTGGCTGAAGTGGTAAGTTGTTACAACTTGTTTCAGCGCTCGACTCATTCATTCAGCAACAGCAGCCTCGGCTGCGTTGTTGCGTGGGAATGCCCCAGCGGCATTGCGGCATCAGTCCGCAGCTCACCGACTTCTGTGTATCATACCGCCATGGCTAATCCGCAACGTATTCTGATTATTGACGACGACGCACGGCTGCGCGAGTTGCTGTTGCGCTATCTGGGCGAGCAGGGTTTTAGCGCCAAGGCTGTAAATGATGGTGCGGCGATGGACAGGGCTTTGCTGCTCAATCGTTATTCCCTGCTGATACTGGACTTGATGTTGCCCAATGAAGACGGGCTGGCTATCTTGCGCCGTCTGCGTGCGGCAGGTGAGGATGTGCCGGTGATACTGCTTACTGCGAAGGGTGATGAGATAGACCGTATCATCGGGCTGGAAATGGGCGCAGATGATTACTTGCCCAAACCGTTTAATCCGCGTGAACTGGTGGCGCGCATTCATGCCGTGTTGCGGCGCAAGGGGACGCAAACAATAGGTGCGCCGGACAGCGAGGAGAAAATCGTTAGTTTCGGTGATTGTGAACTGAATCTGGCCACGCGCCAGCTGCTCAGGGCGGGTGTGCAGCTTCCTCTGACCACAGGGGAGTTCGCCTTGCTCAAAGTGCTGGTCACGCATCCGCGCCATCCCTTATCGCGTGACAAACTGATGGAACTGGCGCGCGGCCGTGATCACGACCCGTTTGATCGTGCGATAGACGTGCAAGTCTCGCGCCTGCGCAAACTGATAGAACCCGAACCCGGCCAGCCGCGTTTTATCCAGACGGTATGGGGGCATGGTTACGTGTTCGTGCCGGACGGCTCAAAATAATGCCTATTCCGATGCCCCGTTCCTTGCTGTCGCGTGCCTTTCTGCTGATTGTCATATTGATTATGCTGTCACTGGCCGCGTCCGTGGCAATTTTCCGTCATGCAGAGCAGGAGCCGCGTAGCCGTCAGATGGCACAACTGGTGGTGTCGGTGGTCAATCTCACCCGTGCCGCCGTGATGTCTGCCGCACCGGAGTGGCGTGTTGCATTGCTTGCAGAATTAGCCGAATCGGAAGGATTACGCGTACAGATTGCGGAGATCGATGAGGTGCTCGATCCCCTGCCTGAGCACCCGCCGGAATTGCACATGATGGTGGAAAAAGTGCGCCACAGCCTGGGCGATAACACACGCTTTGCCGCACAGATCAATGGCGTCGAAGCATTGTGGGTGAGTTTTTTTATCGGCAGCGAAGAATTCTGGGTGGCGTTGCCGAGCGAGCGCCTCGAACATCCCGTGTCTCAGGTGTTGTTGATGTGGGGTGGGGTGGTGTTGCTGCTGGCTTTGCTGGGCGCCTATTTCATTGCGCGTCAGGTTGTGCATCCGCTGAAGCGGCTGGCGCTGTCGGCGCAGCAACTGGGGCAGGGGGGCACCCCGCAACCCCTGCCTGAACAGGGCGCGCAGGAGGTGATTGCAGTCGCTGTCGCCTTCAATCAGATGTCAGCCGATCTGGCCGCGAATGAGCGGGAGCGCGCGCTGGTGCTGGCGGGTATCTCGCATGATTTGCGTACTCCGCTGGCTGGCG
>Ga0208863_1001916_pt1 | contig 11671 bp, 13 predicted proteins | sample RifOxyD3_FD_184040 | JGI IMG/M metagenome (GOLD analysis project Ga0208863, IMG submission 184040) | Soil microbial communities from Rifle, Colorado - Rifle Oxygen_injection D3 (SPAdes) | ecosystem: Environmental > Terrestrial > Deep subsurface > Rock core/Sediment | place: Rifle, Colorado...
GTTCCGGTTTCTGATTCGGTTTTCTCCGCGTTCTCCGCGTCTCCGCGTGAGTATGGTTTTGAATTTTCCTCTGATTGAGTTTCAACAGTTAATTGCTACATAGCCTTATTTACCGGAGTGCGTGCCTGAGACGTCCCGATGAAATTTGTAGGTGTTTTTCCCGCTGGTTTTTGCCAAATACATGGCTTCATCGGCTTGTTTGATGAGCGCCCCCGTATTTTGTGCATCATCCGGGTAGGTTGCAATGCCGATACTGGCGCCTATATTGCAGGTTTTATCATTTAAAACAAAAGGTTCAGACAGGGCAGTAATAATTTTATTGGCGATCAGGGAGGTGTTTTCATCCGAGCCGACGTCATTCAATATAAAGGTGAATTCATCTCCTCCTACGCGCGCTACCGTATCCGAGGCGCGAATGATTTTCTGCAGCCTTCCTGATACGCCCTGTAACAGCAGATCACCCGCATCGTGTCCCAGCGTATCATTGATTTTTTTGAATCCATCCAGATCGAGAAACATCACGGCTACCTTGCAATTGTGGCGTTTGGCCAGTGGAAGGGAATGCTCGAGGTGATCCAGAAACAGGGCGCGGTTCGGCAGGTCGGTCAGGTAATCATAGTGGGCCAGGTGCGCTATTTTCTGCTCGGCCAGTTTTCGCTCGGTAATATCACGGACGATGCCGATGAAATAACGCAATCCGCCCAGGGTCATTTCCGATGCGGACAACTCCACGGGGAACAGCTCACCATTATTGCGGACCGCCATAACCTCAAAGCCGCGCAAGCTTATCGTTTTACCCTGATCCGTATGCAGATACCGGCTGATAGACGCGTCATATTCGTCCTGCACCGTTTCCGGCATTAGTATTCTTGCGTTTTTCCCCAGCACTTCCTGCTGTGAGTAACCGAAAATCTGCTCTGCTGCCGGGTTGAATCCCAGGATTTCACCGGATTCATTGATGGTAATGATGCCATCCATCACGTTATGGATAACGGCTTGCAACTGCCCCTGACTTTTTTCGAGTTCACCCTTGGTCTGCTTCAGGTTCATTATCATTTGCCAGAACAATTTCACCTCAGGGCCGCTGGCTACCCTTTTATCGCCAAAAACCCGGCTTACCTCGCCAGCCACTGTTTCATCGTGAGACAGGTTGTACACGATACACTCGGGATAATCCTTGCAGGCGTGTATGGCTTCCGCTGTATTGGTATAGGCTGGAATGCCCAATTTTTTTGCCAGCACGAGGCCGGCTGCATCGGGATTGGTATCTGTTATGGCGATCACCTGGACCAGGTTATCTTCAATGAACATTTCCAGCAGCGCATGACCGCCACGCCCTGCGCCGATAATCAGGACCGGATGGCCCTGGATTCTTTGTGTTGCCATGTTGGCTCCTTGCTGGTCGGTGCTTGAATATTGCGTGTGAGATTCTGGCATATTTTATGCATATCGTCGAATGTGTTGCGCGTAAGCGCACGATCACTCATTGCAAAAGGTACTAGGCCTTGTTGGCGGCGATCTGCTGGAATAACTCCAGTCGGCGTGCGTTAATCTTGCCTGTTGCGACAGCGTCCAGCAGCGCGCAGCCCGGTTCGTGCAGGTGGTTGCAGTCGCGGAAGCGACACTGACCGAGGTACGGGGCGAATTCGATGAAGCCCTGTTCTATTTCGCCCAGACTCAGGTGGTGCAGGCCGAACGCCTGTACACCCGGACAATCGATCAGGCTGCTGGCCGCGTCCAGACTGTACAGCTTGGCGTGGGTGGTGGTGTGTTTGCCCGAGTCCAGTACGGTGGAAATTTCACGCGTAGCCGCCTGTGCATCCGGCAGCAGTGCATTGATCAGCGTGGACTTTCCCATGCCGGACTGGCCGACCAGCACGCTGGTATGGTTCTGTAACAGGGGGCGCAGGGCGGAGACGTCCTGTAAGGCACTGAGCTCCAGCACCTTGTAGCCGATGGCGCGATACGCGGCAAGTTGCAGCCGCGCAGCGGCAGCCGGAACAGGCAGATCGCATTTGTTCAGCACGATGAGCACATCCAGATTCTGGTCAAAAGCGGCGATCAGGCAGCGTGTAATGACCTCATCGCTGAACGAGGGTTCGCTGGCGACGACGACGATGATCTGGCTGACGTTTGCGGCGATGAGCTTTTCGCGGTAGGCATCCGAGCGGTGCAGCAGGGAGGTGCGCGGGGCAATGCGTTCGATCACGCCCTGGTTGTCACCGCTGCGCTGTATCTCGACCCCGTCACCGCATACCACATTGCTCTTTTTGCCGCGTGTCAGACAGGGCAGCAGGCTGCCATCGGCAAGCCGTACCAGATACTGGCGACCGAATGCCGCGACGATGCGTCCTTGCAGGATGGCACTCAAGGCATGAACAGCGCGTCTACTTTCGCGGCGCAGATGAAGTCGTTTTCGGAAAGACCGCCGAGATCGTGCGTGGTGTAGGCCACGCGGCAACTGTTATAGTTGACAGTCAGATCGGGATGGTGATCCTCGCGGTGCGTCATCCACGCCACGGCATTCACGAACGCGATCGTCTGGTAATAATTCTCAAAAGAGTAAGTCTTGCTGATGATCTGGTCGTGTTGCTGCCAGCCCGGTGTCAGCAAGCGCCTGATTTCAGGTGGCGACAGAACCTTGTTATCCGGGTCGCGCAAGGATTTCATAAAATCGTTTATTTCAGTTTGTAATAGCGGTTGAGATAGGCGCCGAGATGCTGCTCGTCCTGCGCCGTCAGGCTTGCGCCGATATTTCCGCTGCACAGCTTGAGCTGTTCCACCAGATCGGCGGGGCTGCGCACCTTGCGTGCCTCACGGGTGAACATCGTGTTGCCATCACCCCCCAGCATCGCTGCATGACAACTGTTGCAATTGTATTTATCAAACAGGGCTTTGCCGGTTTGTGCATTGCCGGTGGGGAATGGATTAGCCAGGGCGGTGCTAGTGGCGCACAGTAAAAACAAAGCGGTAAACAGTTTCATTACATTCTCCTTAAAGGGCTTGCAGGTTGGCGATGCGCACCGCTGCCGGCGGATGGCTATCATAAAATCTGGAATACAGCGGGTCGGGGGTGAGCGTCGCCGCGTTGTCCTGATACAGCTTGACCAGCGCGTTCACCAGATCGCCCGCTGCCGTTTGGCGGGCGGCGTAGGCGTCCGCCTCGAACTCGTGTTTGCGCGAGTAGGCAGACAGGACAGGGCTGAGCAGGAAACTGAATACCGGCATCACCATGAAAAACAGCAGCAGTGCCAGCGCGGTGCTGGGGGTGGTGACGCCCAGACCCTGATAGAACCAGGTGGTTTGCATCAGCACGGCCAGCATCCACAAGAACAGCAGGCTCATCGCAAAGGTCATGGCGATGCGTTTCATTACATGGCGATGCTTGAAATGGCCAAGTTCGTGCGCCAGGACGGCCTCGATTTCGTTGCCGCTCAGGCGAGCCAGCAAGGTGTCGAAAAACACGATACGTTTCGTCTTGCCGAAACCCGTGAAATAGGCGTTGCCATGCGCGCTGCGTTTGCTGCCGTCCATGACGAATAATCCGCTGCTGGTGAAGCCGCAACGGGAGAGCAGGGCAGCGATGCGCGCTTTCATCGCGTCATCCTGCAGCGGGGTGAACTTGTTGAAAAGCGGTGCGATGAAGGTGGGATAGATGAATAATATCAACAGATTGAATGTGACCCACGCACCCCACACATACAACCACCAGTATTCGCCCATGCTTTCCATCAGCCACAACACGCCGAACAAAAGCGGCAAACCGAGCACGGCGCCGATCAGCAGACCTTTAAGTGCGTCCACCAGATACAGTTTGAAGGTCATATTGTTGAAACCGAAGCGGGCTTCGATACGGAAAGTGCGGTACAGATTGAAGGGGGCTTCCAGCAATGACGAAAGCATCAGCACCGCCACCAGCGTGGCGCCGCCCTGGATGAGCGGTGAGCTGAACCAGGCTTGCGCCATGTCGGCAATCCACTGTATGCCGCCTGCAACGGTGAAAACCAGCAACAGCGCCGCATCGAACAGCAAGCCCAGCATCGCGAAACGTGTCTTGGCGCTGGTGTAATCGGCAGCTTTCTGGTGGTCGCTCAGCAGTATCTGTGCACGGAATGCCTCGGGCACGGCGCTGCGATGGGCGGCGATATGTGCCAGATGGCGGCGCGCCAGCCACAATCTGGCCAGAGTGGTGAGGGTGAGCATCGCGATAAAAATGAGAGAGAATTGCGTAGCCGTCATGGGATTGTAGGTTTCAGTGGTAGGGGGAAGCGTGCTTGTGACACAATACGTGCCTTACCGTTCAACTCAAGCATGCGAATTATGGCACAAAATCAAAACTACCTTGTCTGGATAGACATGGAAATGACCGGGTTGAACCCGGATACCGACCGTATTATCGAAGTGGCGATTGTCGTGACCGATAACAATCTGGAAACCATAGCCGAAGCGCCGGTGCTGGTTGTGCATCAGCCTGACAGCATCATGGACGGCATGGATGCGTGGAATAAATCTACCCACGGCAAGTCCGGCCTGATCGAAAAAGTGAAGGCCTCTACGCTGGATGAAGCGGCAGTTGAAGCGCAGATGGTCGAATTTCTCAAGGAATATGTGCCTACCCGCACTTCGCCGATGTGCGGCAATTCGATCTGTCAGGACAGGCGTTTCATGGCGCGCTGGATGCCCGCATTCGAAGACTACTTCCACTACCGCAACCTGGATGTCAGCACCCTCAAGGAACTCGCGAAACGCTGGAAGCCGGACATGGCGAAAGGTGTGAAGAAACACGGCAAGCATGAAGCCCTGGCTGATATTTACGAGTCCATCGATGAGCTGAAGCACTATCGCGAGCATTTCATCAAGCTGTGAGGCCGTTTTTCGCGCATTGTCCCGAGGATATCGAATGAGGTCTGTTTTAATCCATAGCTGGCGTGAATTGGGGGTGCAGGAAAAACTGCACATTCTGATACAGGGTTCGCTGGTTGTCTTGTTTATCATCTCGATGAACTGGGTGATAGAGCGCTTTGAGCAACAAATCCTCAATCACGCCGCACAGCGTGCAGATGAAACCGCAGACGGGCTGATCAACGGCATGAATATGCTGATGTTGACCGGTGCCATTGCGGATCCGGCTAATCGCACTCTGCTGTTGAATAAGATGCGCCAGTCGGAAGGGGTGCATGAATTGCGCATCGTGCGCGGAGATTCCGTGATTGCGCAGTTCGGGCCGGGATTGCCGGAAGAGCAGGCGCAGGACGAGATGGATCGCAGCGTGCTCGCTACCGGAAAATCTGTTTCCCGCTATATCCAGGAGCAGGGTAAACCGGCAATGTTGCGGGTGGTCGTGCCCTTTATCGCGCAACATGATTTTCGTGGCACCAACTGCTTGTCATGTCATGAGGCCGCCGAGGGTAGTGTCAATGGAGCGGCCAGCATCATCATTGATTTGAGTAAGGATCAGGCCGGACTTGAGGAGCTCAAAGTAAATCTGTGGATAGGTCACATCGCGATTCAGCTCATCCTGTCGTTGCTTATCTGGCTGTTCGTGCGCAATCTTATCGTACGCAACATCGCCGATCCGGTCAGAAAATTACAGTTGGCGATGTCCGAAATTCAGCGCAACAACGATCTGTCCAGACGTGCCGATGTCGATGAGCACAATCCTGACATTGGCGAAATGGCGCAGACGTTTAATGCATTGCTGTCCAGCCTGGAGCATGCCAATGAGCGTCTGGAATTGTTTGCGAAGATGTTTGATAACAGCAGCGATGCGATCATCATTACCGATGCCGAGCAGCGTATTCTCACGGTCAACCCGGCGTTTGAGCGGATAACGCAATACGATTCCGCCGAGGCGGTTGGTCAGACACCAAAATTGCTGAGTTCAGGCAAGCAGACGCTGGAGTTCTATCAACAGATGTGGATTTCCCTGGAGTCGCTGGGCCAGTGGTCAGGTGAAATCTGGAATCGGCGCAAGGGCGGCGAAGTTTATCCTGAATGGTTGTCTATCGGGGTGGTCAAGAATGGCAGTGGACAGATCATAAATTATGTTGCCATGTTTTCGGATATCAGTCGGCGCAAGGAAGCGGAGCGTCGCATCGAATTTTTGGCTCATTACGATGCGCTGACCAGGCTGCCCAATCGCGCCTTGTTTGCCGACCGTCTGAAACACGCCTTGTTGGTCGCTGATCGCGCCGGCAATAAAGTTGGCCTGATGTTCCTGGATCTGGATAAATTTAAATTCATCAACGATACACTGGGACATCTGGCGGGCGATCAGTTGCTGCAATCGGTTGCTGAACGGTTGAAATCCTGTGTGCGCCAATCTGACATGGTGTGTCGACAAGGTGGCGATGAGTTCATGATCCTGCTTGAGGATATCCGCTCAACAGAGGATGTTGAACGGGTGGCGCAGAAAATTATGGGCGAAATGTCGATAGCGCATCGCCTGGGTGAGGAGGAATGCATCGTCAGTTTCAGTATCGGCGCAGCCATTTACCCGGATAATGCGGCTGCTCAGGAAAAACTGACGCAGTGTGCCGATCAGGCCATGTATCTGGCCAAGGAAAGCGGCAGAAATAACTTCAAGCTGTATCAGGGTGGGTAATAGCGGGTCTAAACTTTGCGGGCGCAGATTTGTCACGGAGTAAACGTTGAACGAGGAGATGAGCATGTATAAACGCATACTGGTTCCGATAGACGGCAGCAGCACATCAGACAGGGCGCTGCAAGAGGCCATCAGGTTGATTGATGCGCAGCCCGTGCAGCTAAGGCTGGTGCATGTGATTGACGATCTGCAATTCCTTGATGCGGAAGGTTATGTTGATTATGCGGAACTGCGCGAGCTGACTCGCAAGATCGGTCAACGCGCCTTGGACAAGGCCGAAGAAATCGCCCGGCAGGCCGATATAACGGTAGAGAGTGCGCTGCTCGAAGCAAATGGTGAGCGCATTGCGCAAGTCATCGATGCCGAAGCGGAAAGCTGGTCCGCCGACTTGATTGTGATCGGCACGCACGGCCGTTCCGGATTTAATCACTTGTTGTTCGGCAGCGTAGCCGAAGGCGTGGTGCGCGGGGCATCGGTGCCGGTGCTGCTGGTGCGCAGCGAATAGCGTACTCTTGTCGTAGCAATGTTAGCTCGGTCAACGAATCCGTAAGAAAAAATAGCCATGAACGCGAAGAATGCCGACCCGGCAGATGAAGTCATGTGCCATTGCAGCGGCACCAGGCGGAGCAATATTCAAAGCCTGTTCGAGCAAGGTTTAGATATGGATGCTATTTCCAGATGGACGGGTGCGCTCTCGGGATGTGGTGGCTGCGAATGGGATATTGCCCAGTTCCTGAAGGAACTCGCCGAACAACAGGGCAATAGTCGAATGTAGGCTGTTAACGTGAAACTCGCGTAGCGATTCGTTTGCCCTTTCCCTCGCTTGCGTGGGGGAGAGCGTAGCGAGGGGGCTCGGGCATGGCGAGCTTCATTATTTGGGGTGGCTACTTGCCATGCCCGTTAGTCACGGAGACTCACGCATGAACCTAGAAAAAGCAGTTGTCCGCATCAATTCTTGCTAAGAGCGATGCTCTTGCAATCATTGATGCGGATTGAACTGAGGTTTTAAGGATGAACGGCTTGCGCCACTAGCCGCAACGTGTGAATGAGGTCAGGTCTTGCATTGCAATATCACGTTTTTGATGCGCGCTCAAAATTTTTAATCGTTCCGCTCACGGTCGAATAATGCACTCCAAATGCGTTAATGCAAGACCTGACCACGTGATGCGCACGGGGGTCGGTTTGAGGAGATATTTGCATAGCGTTTGTGAGACCTCACCGGGCTCGTCCAACAAACGGTTTAGATCGTGGCTCGCTTCGCGATCACGATCTAACCTTAATCGTTAGGCTGTGTGGCCATGTGTATCAGTTACTAAACCGTTCTAGCCAATCACCCGGCTTACGATTCTGATGAAAGAACGAAACTACCAGCAACTCACTCGGACTTGGCAGATAAATGAGCGTGTAAGGAAATTTTCGAAATAACACGCGGCGAAATTCTTCTTCGATGCGCAAATTCCCAAAGGGATTGCGCAGTGCTGACGCAACGGCTGCGTCAGCGGCACGGGCAAACTCAAAACCAAGCCCCAGCGCTTTTGACTCGTACCAAGCCTGCGCTTCCAGAAGCTCTTCTTCTGCCTCTGGATGAGTACGGTCACTGATCCCGATGGTCTTTTCAGCGTTGACGGTCAAATAGCGTGATGGGTCGGTGAAGATCCCCCTCAAGGAACTTGAACAAACGAACCCTTTGGGGGGAGTCTCTGGTTTACCAAGACAAGAGACCATCAAAGTGTGCCACGCCCTCCTGCAAAATCAAAATTTTTTTCACGTTCTGCTTCAACTCGATATTGAACTGGCGGCAGATACGCGCGCGTCCAAATGTCATCACTGCGGCGGCACTCTCCATTGTGCCAACTATCCCCGCAAACCCCGCTGTTGTCCGGACGAAATTCGCACCGAATTCGAGTCGCGTTTCAGTTTCTGCTGTAACCAATGCCGCAAGCGTCAAACATCGGTGTCGGTTCGTTTTTTAGGCAGACGGGTGTATCTGGGACTGGCGGTTGTACTGATGTCGGCAGGCCGCAGCAAATCCGCCCCAACCATGGCGCAACTGAGCGCGACGTTGAATATTCCTGCGCGCACCATTCAACGCTGGCGGCAATGGTGGATTGAGCAGTTTTCACTGACACCGTTATGGCAGGCGGCCTGCGCCAGATTTATGCCGCCGATTGATTTGAGCCAATTGCCAAACAGCCTGATCGAACGCTTTACAGGCTTGGCTGATGAGTCTTTGAAGCGACTGCTGATATTCCTTTCCCCCTTGACGGTCGGACGCCCGGTCACCCTAAACGAGGGGTGCTAATCACCCGCAGAAGTTGCCAATAGCCAAGCAGAACGAGGGTTTGTAACCTTCACTCCCACAAGCGCTGCCGTCGGCAACGCATTATTGGGAGATATTTTTGAATGCATCCAACACATTAACCGATCCGCTCAAACGTGACCGCATGGCACGGCTGCGTTTCTCGATCATTGGCCCGTTACTGGCGGCGCCACCAGCGCCGGGGGCATTGCAGACTGAGCTGGTGCAATTGGCCGCCAAGACCTGGCGTCATCCCGTATCCGGGTTCGATATCGAATTCGGCGTGTCCACACTGGAACGCTGGTACTACGCAGCACGCCGTGCCCGTGACCCGGTTGCCGCCTTGAAGGACAGGCTTCGTGGCGATGTCGGTCGTTTCCCCAGTTTGACGCCCATCGCGATTGCGACACTGACAACCCAGTATCGCGAGCATCAAGGCTGGAGTGCGCAACTCCATTTCGACAACCTGTGCGCAGCCCTTAAAGGCAGCGACACCGAGATTGCTTCCTACCCCACGATTCGCCGCTACCTCAAGGCACAAGGGATGTTCCGCCAGGCACAGCCGAAACGCGCCACTGCAGGCGCACTGGCCGCCCGTGACCGATTGGAAAGACTTGAAGTACGCAGCTTCGAGGTCGATCACGTATGCGCTTTATGGCATCTGGATTTCCACCATGGCTCACGCCGCGTGCTGACACGCCAGGGTGAATGGGTAAAGCCGATGCTGCTGGGCGTGATCGATGACCGCTCACGTCTGGTTTGCCATCTGCAATGGTATCTCGATGAAACCGCCGAGAGCCTGATTCATGGTTTATCGCAAGCCTTCATGAAGCGCGGCCTGCCACGCGCCTTGATGACTGACAATGGCGCGGCCATGCTGGCGGAGGAGACCACCACCGGGTTGGCGAAGCTGGGTGTGTTGCACCAGACTACCCTCCCTTATTCGCCTTATCAAAATGCCAAACAGGAATCCTTCTGGGGTCGCATCGAAGGACGCTTGATGGCGTTGCTCGAAGGCGAACAATCCCTGACGCTGGATGCGCTCAATCTGGCCACGCAAGCCTGGACGGAACAGGAGTATCACCGCACCAAACATACAGAAATAAATGCCACGCCGTTGGCGCACTACCTCGCAGGTCCCTCGGTGCGGCGTGACTGCCCCTCCATTGCAACACTGTCGGCTGCGTTCCGTATTGAGGTGGCGCGTAAACAGCGGCGTTCCGATGGCACCGCGAGTCTCGAAGGGGCGCGCTTCGAAATTCCCTCGCGCTACCGTCATCTTGAACGGGTGAGTTTGCAGTATGCCCGCTGGAATTTGACCCGGGTCGATCTGGTCGATCCGCGCACCGGCGCCATTCTGTGTCCGGTAAAGCCGCTGGATAAATCTGCCAATGCCAACGGCCAGCGCCGACGCTTGTCTCCGGCGAATACTGACCTGTCGCCGCTACCGCCCTCAGGCTTGCCCGCGTTGATGACGGAGTTGCTGGCTGACTACGCCGCCACCGGCGTGCCGCCTGCTTATCTGCCTACCACTGAGAAGGAAATAGCATGAATCAGAAATTACTCGCCCTGTATGGGCTCAAGTGGAATCCCTTCTCGCCGGAGCTGCCGGTTGAGGCGATCTATGTACCGCCCAGGATAGAGAACTTCTGTTGGCGCATTGAGCATGCGCAGATTCGCGAAGGCGGTTTCGCCATGATTCACGGCGATCCGGGTAGTGGCAAAAGCATCGTGTTGCGGCTGCTGGCGGAACGGCTTAAAAAGCTGCCTGATGTGACCGTTGGCGCGATCAATCACCCTCAAAGCAACTTGGCCGATTTCTATCGTGAGCTGGGCGACATCTTCGCTGTGCCGCTGCGCCCCTCCAATCGCTGGGGCGGCTTCAAGGCATTGCGCGAGCGCTGGTTCAGTCATCTGGAATCCAGTCGTTGCAGACCGGTTCTGCTCATCGACGAGGCGCAAGAAATGACGCCGCAAGTACTGTCTGAGCTACGCCTGTTAGCCAGCGCCCGTTTCGACTCACAGCCCTTGTTGTGCATCGTCATGGCAGGCGATGCCAGGCTGATTGAAAAGTTGCGCCGCGAGGAACTGGTACCGCTGGGTAGCCGCATTCGAACCCGGCTTGCCACAGAGTTTGCCAGTCGTGATGACCTGCTGGCCTGTCTTGATCATTTGATGACTGGGGCAGGTAATGCCAGCCTGATGACACAGCAACTGCGCCACACCTTGTGCGATCACGCCGCCGGCAATTACCGCATCCTGACCACGCTGGCTGCTGAGTTACTCGCAGCTGCCGCACAATGCGACTTAGCCGTGCTCGACGAGAAACTCTATCTGGATGTGTTCGCACAACCCAGCTTGCCCACCCAGCGCCGTGCAGCATCGGGGCGTTGATCACTTATTGAGGAAATTTATGTACTCCGATCCGGGCTTCCACTGCATCTCACTACCGCCGCTACCTGACAAGGTCGCTGTCGAAATTCTCAACTTCTTGCAGGAGTTTACCAACAACTTCGAAAATCGATACTGCAACCAGATTCGCCGCTATTACGATCAGTGCTCTGAGCATGATATTCGTCAGACCAGCTTCTTCGACGATCCAAACGATTCAGACTTTTAATCATTCGCACAGGTAACGAAAAACGGCGTCAGCTTATAACTGACGCCGTTTTACCTGAAATCCTCATCGCATCAACCATCACCAATCGTGAACATCAGCCCATCAAATTAGCTGACCACACTCAGTCAAGACACAAATCTGGATCGCC
>Ga0208863_1001917_pt1 | contig 11670 bp, 7 predicted proteins | sample RifOxyD3_FD_184040 | JGI IMG/M metagenome (GOLD analysis project Ga0208863, IMG submission 184040) | Soil microbial communities from Rifle, Colorado - Rifle Oxygen_injection D3 (SPAdes) | ecosystem: Environmental > Terrestrial > Deep subsurface > Rock core/Sediment | place: Rifle, Colorado...
ATTGCAAATTCTGATAAACCTGTCAGTTTTTATAGCTTAGATATTGTTCTAGCCGTAGGATATAGAACGAATTCATCTAAGGCAATAAAATTTAGACAATGGGCGACATCTGTATTAAAGAGCTATATTACCAATGGATATGCGATAAACTCAGAAAAAATCACAAATGAAAGATTTGTATCTTTGGAGAATGAAGTATTTGTGTTAAAGTCTCAAATGGGAGAGATGAAAGCACTTATTAAAAATGATAGTATCAAGCCAAGCAAGGGGATATTTTTCGATGGACAAACATACGATGCTTATGTTTTTGTCAATGATTTGTTGAAAAGTGTAAAAAGTGAAGTAGTGCTTATTGACAACTACATAGATGACACAGTTTTTACGTTTTTCAGCAAATATCCAGAGTTAAACATAAAAATTTATACTCAAACTATCTCAAAACAACTTCGCCTTGATTATCAAAAATATACTTCTCAATACCAAAACATAGAGCTTCGAGAGTTTAAAAATGCTCATGATAGATTTATGATACTTGACAACAAAGAAGTTTATCATATCGGAGCTAGTCTTAAAGACTTGGGCAAAAAGTGGTTTGCATTTTCTAAATTTGAAATGGAAGCTTTGGAGATTTTGGGGAGGTTGAAATGATGGATAAGCTAGAAACTGTAAATAAACAAAACCTGCAAGATAAAATCCACACTATTCGTGGGTTTCAAGTGATGCTCGATAGAGACTTGGCAGAGCTATATGGAGTAAAACCAATAAGACTTAGAGAGCAAGTCAAAAGAAATATAGAGAGATTTCCAAATGATTTTATGTTTCAACTTTCAGAAAACGAGGTTGATTCCATGGTATCGCAAAATGCGATACCTTCCAAGCAACATCTAGGCGGAAGTTTGCCGCTGGTATTTACAGAACAGGGAGTAGCAACGCTATCATCTGTACTTACTAGTAAAATGGCTGTTGAAATACATATTCAGATCATGAGAGCTTTTGTAAATATGAGAAAGTTTATCTCAAATAATGCTTTGATATTTCAAAGATTGGACTCACTAGAACAAAAACAGTTCCGTACAGATGAGAAAATAAATGTTGTCTTAAATGCTTTAGAAAATAAAACCAAAAAGCCGGATGAAGGGATATTTTTCGATGGGCAGATTTACGATGCATATGCTTTTGTCAATGATTTGCTCAAAAAGTGCAAAAAGTGAAGTCGTGCTGATAGACAACTATATAGATGACACAGTTTTTACACTTTTTAGCAAATATACAAATCTAAAAATAAAAATTTACACGGGGAGCATTTCAAAACAGCTGAGTTTAGACTTTCAAAAATATAATTCTCAATATAAAAATATAGAGTTAAAAGAGTTTAAAAATGCTCACGATAGATTTATGATAATTGACAATAAAGAGATGTATCACATCGGCGCAAGTCTCAAAGATTTGGGTAAAAAATGGTTTGCATTTTCAAAGTTTGAGATGGAAGCTTTGGATATTTTGGGGAGGTTGAAATGAAAGATATAAACCAAAAAAAGTTTAGACAATTTAAAGATAACTTAAAGGGAAAAAAGCAATGACAAACATCGTCGAAGTAACCTACTCTCAAACAGGTGAGAGCAAAAAAATAAACAGCTTTGGTATGAGAGACATGCAAGAAAAAGCCTACAATGCACGAGGTGAGCAATATCTTTTGCTCAAAGCTCCTCCGGCTTCCGGAAAATCAAGAGCTTTGATGTTTATAGCTTTGGATAAACTCTATCATCAAAATATCAACAAGGTGATTGTTGCTGTTCCTGAACGCTCCATCGGTGGGTCATTTGGTTTGACAGATCTGAAAAAAGACGGTTTTTTTGCTTCATGGGAGCCAAACCCGATTTATAATCTTTGCAGTGTTGGAGGCGAAAAGAGCAAAGTAGAGGCTTTTAAAAAGTTCATGGCAAGCGATGAAAGGGTGCTTATTTGTACACATGCCACACTAAGATTTGCCTTCAAAGAGTTAGATGAGAAAAAGTTTGATAATTGTTTGCTCGCAATTGATGAGTTTCATCATGTATCAGCGGATGGAGAAAACCAACTAGGCGAACTTCTAAGAACTTTGATACCAAACTCCACTGCTCATATAGTTGCCATGACAGGGTCGTACTTTAGAGGCGATAGCGTACCTGTTTTACTTCCTGAGGATGAGAGCCGATTCGCAAAAGTAACCTACAACTACTACGAACAACTAAACGGCTATGAGCATCTTAAGTCTTTAGGAATTGGCTATCACTTTTATCAAGGTCGCTATACAAGTGCCATAGCGGATATTTTAGATACTGACAAAAAAACGATTTTGCATATTCCAAATGTAAACTCCGGTGAATCCACAAAAGATAAACATAAAGAAGTAGATACTATTTTAGACATCATAGGAACAGTCATCAGAACCACCGATGATGGGATAATCATAGTTAAAAGGGAGAGCGACGGTAAACTTATAAAAGTAGCAGACTTAGTCAATGACGACCAAAAAACAAGAGATAAAGTGGTGAGCTACTTAAGAAATATCAAAAGTATGGATGACATGGATTTAATCATCGCTCTTGGCATGGCAAAAGAGGGATTTGACTGGCCGTTTTGTGAACATGCTCTGACTGTTGGATATAGAAGTTCACTCACAGAAATCATCCAAATCATAGGACGAGCCACAAGAGACAGCGACAACAAAACCCATGCCCAATTTACAAACCTTATAGCTCAACCCGATGCACAGGATTTGGAAGTAAAACTCTCGGTAAATAATATGCTCAAAGCCATTACTGCTTCACTTTTGATGGAACAGGTTTTAGCTCCAAATTTTAAATTTAAACCACGATTTGAAAATGATACCGAGCCACAAAAAAAGGGAGAGTTTAAAATCAGAGGTTTTAAACCTGCCTCAAGTAAAAGAGTGGAAAACATTTTAGAATCAGACCTCAATGACTTAAAAGCAACCATCTTACAAGATGATGTGATGATAAAAGCAATCCCGGGAAATCTTGATGCAGAAGTTATCAACAGAGTTTTGATACCAAAAATCATCAAAGTAAAATATCCTGATTTGAGCGATGCAGAAGTGGAAGAGGTACGACAATATGTAGTCGTCGATAGTGTTATTAAAAATGGACAAATCATAGAAAGTGGGGATAAAAAGTTTATAAAAATGGCTGATAAATTTGTAAATATTGACGAGCTTCATATAGATTTGATAGACCAAATCAACCCATTTCAAAGAGCTTTTGAGATTTTATCTAAGTCAGTTACAACGCATGTTCTAAAACTTATCCAAGAGAGCATTGAAGCTACAAGAATAGAAATGACACCAGAAGAAGCAGTAATACTTTATAAAAAAATTCCAACCTTTCAAAGTGAACATGGACGATTGCCAAATGTAGAGAGTCAAGATTTCAATGAAAAAAGAATGGCAGAAGCACTTATCTATCTCAATAAATTAAGACGAGAAAAAGGGAATGGATAAAGTGATAGAATTTTCACTTGATGAAATTTTAAATGACGATCCGCTCAATTTGCTCAGTGAAGCTAAAGCAAGAGTAAAATCTTTAAATGAAGACGATAGACTTTTAGCCACTTTTGAAGAGATAAATACTTTTTTTGAATTAAATGGACATGAGCCTCAAAAATCTACAAATATGAGTGAGCGAACACTTCATTCAAGACTTGAAGGAATTAAAAAAAATCCTGAAAAAATTGAGTATTTAAAGCCATATGATAGATATAATCTTTTAAAAAAAATCGAAATAAACTCCATTGATGACATTTTAAATGATGATGTTTTTGGACTACTTGGCGGTGATGCACAAGATGATATTTTTACTTTGAAAAATGTTCCAAAACAAAAAGAGATAACGATGCCTGATTATGTGGCTTCAAGAAAACCATGTAAAGAATTTGCTAAATATGAGCAGCTTTTTAAAGATGTGCAAAGTGATTTAAGATTAGGCAAAAGAACACTTTGTAAATTTCAAAATGAGCAAGAAATTCATGAAAGAGAATTTTATATCTTAAAAGGCGTTATGGTATATGTTGCATCAAAAGGTAGGCTAGGCAGAATAAAAGGCAAACTCAACACAAGGCTCAAATGTATTTATGAAAACGGCACCGAATCAAATGTGCTTATGCGTTCTCTTTCTAGAGAACTTTATAGAGACGGAAAAAGAGTCTCTTTGCATGATGACAGAGTCTTAGATAAACTCTCTCAAATAACAGAAGAAGATACTAAAAGCGGTTATATTTATATTTTAGAGTCCTTAAGCAAAGAGGACAAAATAACTACAATAAAAAATCTCTATAAAATAGGCTACTCAACAACGGATGTAAAAGAGAGAATTAAAAACGCCATCAATGAGCCGACATATCTTATGGCAGCTGTTAGAATTGTTGCCGTGTATGAAACTTACAACATGAATACCCAAAAATTTGAGCAACTCATTCATAGATTTTTTGGTAAAGTTTGTCTAAATGTTGATATCTTTGGAAGTAATGCAAAGCGATATACACCAAGAGAGTGGTTTATAGCACCTCTTGAAATTGTTGAACAAGCAATTGAACTTATAATAACAGGTGAGATAATAAATTATAGATATGATGAAAAAAATGAAGACTTAGTTTTGGTATAAAGTTTTAAGTCCTCAAGAACTACCAAAACCTCAACTTATGTCCTAAAAACTTCTAGTTTAGCATGTAGGATGTCGGTCATGGAGTTTAAGTGTTCTGCGGCAGAGGCTATCTCTTCCACGCTTCTGGCATTTTGTGAAGAGAGCATGTTGATTTGCGAAACTTGTGAAACGATGATTTCAATATTTTTTCCTGTTTGCTCAAAATCATCTACCGCCCTGTCCATTATCCTAACTGTTCTATTTACGATGGTAGCGCTGTCGTCTATTTTTCTCTCAACATCTTTTGAACTAATTGCCAACTTTTGTATCTCATTTGAATTAGAATTCATCTGAGTGCTTACATCAACGATAGATTGAACAATAATGTTTATTGTTGCATTTATATCGGTCAGACTTTTTTGTGTCCTCTCTGCAAGTTTACGAACTTCATCTGCAACAACTGCAAAACCTCTGCCGTGCTCTCCGGCTCGTGCAGCTTCTATGGCAGCATTGAGTGCTAAAAGATTTGTCTGATCTGCAATGTCTGCAATGATTTCAAGTATGGTTTTTACCTCATTCGCATCTTGAGAGAGCGTTTGCATTTTGTTTGAGAGTTCAATTTCAAACTCAGCACTTTGCTCTACTTTTTGGGTTAGATTTATGATTTCGTCTCTTGCCGAGTCAAGATTTTTATTTGCCCTTAGTATCTCTCTTTTGCTCTCTTGTACTTCACAGATGGCCGTTTGTATCTCATTTTTTATATCATCCGCTTTTTTGCTTGCTTCATCGATAACTATAACCGACTTTTCAACATTTTTTCCCACGCTCAGCGATGTAGTCGAGAGTTCATGAGAGATGGAAGCATTTTCGCCTGAACTTGTTTTTGATATTTCTATAAGATCTTTTAGACCGCTCATGAGTCTATTAAAGTTTAGTGCCATTTGAGAGAGTTCTTGCGGTGCATTTTCATCCGCTTGGAGCGTTAAATCATTGTTTGCGCTAATCTTTTGGAGTGTGTTTTTAAACTTTTCTATAGGTTTCACAATGCTAAAATCAACCAACGCTATAGCTGCGATAAGAATAATTGCCAAAACGATAAGCGAAGACACGATGATGCCGTTGCGGATGCTATTTGGAACGCTAAGCACCTCTGCCTCATCTATTTCGGAGATAATCGCCCATTTTAGATCTTCTCCGATTTTAATCATAGAGTATGACGATAAAACAGAACTGCCGTTATAGTCTACAATGATTTTAGTATCAGTTTTCCCCTCTAGTGCGTCTCTTGAAGCTTCTGTATCGACACTGCCCTCAGAAGGATTTGCAAAAGACGCCCTCAAAGAACGGTTTGTCGCATCTAAAAAGCTATCACTTCTCATAAGCTTATCGCCGCCTACCAAATAGTCCTCTTGAGAAGAGCCGTAGCCATCTCTGTAATTTGTTATACCGTTTATTTGTGCGGTGTCTAGTTTAAATATCAATACGGCCTGTAACTCTGCTCTGATAAAAATCGGTGTTCCTATAAACATTACCGGATCGTTGTTGTCGATAGAATAGCTTTTCATATCAAGAAAAGTCGTGCGTTTGTTTTTGAGTGTTTCTCTAAATATCTCAGCCAGAGGAGTGCTTTTAAAATTATCCATACCCAGATTTGCACCGTAGTCCGCTTTTTTTGCTCCGCTGTAGACTACATGAGAGCTTTGAGCTAAAACAATATAGATGTCGCTGTATCCGTAATCTTTGAAATATTTTTGAAAATATGGTTCATGCGGTAGTCTCTCTTCCATGGCAGATGCATCTTTCACCGGAAAACTCTCATCGTTTTTAACATCTAAATCTTTATGTACACTCAGCAAATCCCAAGCTAAATTTTGAAGATTTTCACTGTTTGTCAAAATATCAATATCTTTAGCGCATCTAGCAAAAAAGTTTTCAATCTGATGTTTTTTCATGTCTCGTGCAGCGCTAAGCTTTGAATAACTCTCACTCATTAAAGCATCTTTGCTTTTTGTTGTGGATATATAAGCCGTAATAAGAGCTAAAAGAATAAGCGAAACGGACAAAAGCGATAAAAGTTGTGATTTTATAGAAATTTTTGACATAAATAATCCTTTATTTATAAATTTATTTTTATAACATGCAGCTAAGAGAGATGTGAGAACTCTCCTGTTTTGCAACTTTTTTTTGAGAAGAGAAGATTGTGTTAAGTATGTCGATGCCTCTTTTTTCTGTTTGACTTCTGACAACCAGCATAGAGGCACTTACGCTAAGGAGTGAGAACTCTTTTTTGTTTCCCTCTCTATCGTTTGAGACGATACAACCTCTCTCTTTATCTTCATTCGAGTATAGCTCTCTGGCATCGTCCGAGAACTTTTGCACTATTTTAAAGAGGCTCTCTATATATGCCTCTTGATTTTCATCTTTGCACTCAGTTGCTGCAAAAAAATCATCTCCGCCTATATGAGCTTTAAAAAACTCTACAGAGAGATTTTTTCTCATGATGTCCGCGAAGAGCTGGATAGCTCTGTCTCCGCTTCTAAAACCGTAAGCGTCATTAAAAGCTTTGAAGTTATCTAGGTCAAAGTAACATAAAATATAGGAATTTTTATTTGCGCTTACTTCGGTTAGATACTTCTCTATCATAGAGTTTCCCGGAAGTTTAGTTAGAGGATTTTGCTCTCTTGCATGGATAAGATTCTCTTCATTCATAATTGTAATAATGGCTCTTGCGGATAAAAAACCGTAATATTTTGAGTTATTTGTTAAAATTATTCCTTTTGAATGTGGGTTGTTTGAGAATAGCTCTATGATTGTAGACATATTGCAGTTTATTTCTGCAATACCGCAAGGTTGAATGATATTTTTAAGTTTTGATTTTTTTATACTGTAGTTTGTCATCAGAGATCTGCCATAAGGTGAGTATATAAACTCTTTAATTTGGTTTTCCTGTAAGATTCCAATGGGTTCGTTATTTAAGTTAACGACAGGGACTACTGTTATTTCAGGGTTTTTTTGAAAATATTCAACTGCCAAATCCATATCGGTATCAACATTAAGAGGAATTTTTTTGTCTATGTATTGTTCAATATTACACTCAGAATTTCTATTTCTGCGTGAATTTACCAGTACTTCTTTGATATGCCCATACTCTTGTTTTATGCCATGTTTATTTAGGGTCGGTTTTTGAATAAAATAGCCTTGAACAAGATGGCATCCGATATCTCTACATGTAAGAAGTTCCTCTTTTGTCTCAACGCCCTCAGCGATTACTTTTATGCCAAGTTGAATCGCTAAATGAGTGATGCTTCTTGTCATGATTTTTTTATTTATATCTTTTTCAATATTGGCAAGAAAAAATCTGTCTATTTTTATGATATTTGGTTTGCACTCATAAAGAAGTTTGTAGCCCGAGTAGCCGACTCCAAAATCATCGATAGCTATGCAAAAATTTTCTTCTTTATAGTGAGCGAGAATCTCTTCCATTCTAGAACTGTTTGAGAACTCATGTCTCTCTGAAATTTCAAAACAGATGCTATGCTGATCTATACCGTAACGGCTTAAGAGTCTATTTGTGTTCCCGTTACTAAAATTAGGCATTTCAAGTAATCTGTTATCGAGGTTGTAGAAGAGTTTAATGTTTTCATAACCCTCAATCGTTATAAACTTTTTTAAGGCTTTTTTTCGCAGTTTTAAATCAAACGAGTAGAGCAGGTTGTCTTTGTACACTTCATCAAAAAGTTCAAAGATAGAGTCAAAGCCGACCTCTTTATAGTTTCTAAGAAGTGCTTCGACTCCAAAAATTTTTCCGGTTTGAATGTTTAGAATCGGTTGAAATGCAACATCTAAAATTTTTAGATTGTGTATCCATTTTTTTGGCAGATTATTTTTCATGGCACAATTTTAGTGCCAAATTATTTCATTAAGGTTACAACTATTTTATTTGAAGTGAAAAAGTAGAGATAGTTCCATGCCCTATGCCATCGCTCTTTAGCGTGACATCTCCGCCTAAAATATTTGCCATTTTTTTACTAAGAGAGAGACCCAAACCTGTGCCTTTATGGCTCTTTTGCATAACATTTTCGAGCTGGGTAAAGTCGTTGAAGAGGTGTTTCATATCATTTTCAGATATTCCTATGCCGCTGTCTTTTATTTTTACATGTAGATTCTCATTTTCGTTATAGAGTTCGAGCTGTATGCTTCCCTCTTGAGTAAACTTTATGGCGTTGGAGATAAGATTTACCACAATCTGTTTAAACATCTGAGGGTCGGTTTGGTATTTCTTATTTTCAAAGTTATCAAATATAAAATCAAATTTTATATTTTTATCCTTAGCCAAAGGATAGAGCATGTTGTAACTGCTTTGAACTATATCTAAGATATTTACATCCTCAATATGTGCTTCCATCTTGCCGGCTTCAATCTTGGCTATGTCTAAAATCTCATTTATCATACTAAGAAGATATTGGGCAGAGGATTCTATATTTCCAACTGTATCTTTTTGGTCATCATTCAGCTCTTCATACTCAATCATAAACTGCGCAAAACCTATAATTGCATTTAGCGGAGTTCTCAGCTCATGCGACATGTTTGAGATAAATGCAGATTTTGCCCTTGACACGGATGTGGTTCTCTCGATTAGTCTGATTCTATCAAGCTGCAGTGTTATCATGGAAGCGATAGAGTTGTAAAAATCCTGTTCATTTTTATCTTCAAAGCTCTCTATTCCAAGTTCAATAGAACCGAAATATATTTTCTCATCATTCTCAAAATCACTCACATAGAGATTTGTACACTCTTCGTCTAAAACTCTATTTTTGTCTTTATTAAAATGCAGATTCTCTTTATTTGTCAACTTTTTTATCTCTTGCATAGAGACATCCATACACTCATCTTCGCTTTTTGTCTGAATGATGGTGTTGAAGACTTCGATTAGCTGAGTAAACCTTTTTAGTCTTAACTTATTCTCCTCTTCTAGCGTCTGAAGTGCGGAGTAGGTTGTTTTGAGCATATTGTTAAAAGAGTGGGTGAGCGTTGCTATCTCATCCTGCGAATTTACGTTTAACTGTGCGGAGTAGTTTTGCGTTTTGGTGATGTAGTTGGTTGTGGCGGTGAGCTCTTCAATCGGTTTTACGATATCTCTTGATTGTTTGATAGACATATAGATAATCAGTATAAAAATAATAAGTGACATGTAGAGCATAAAACTGATAAAATCATATAAAAACTCTAACGCAACGCTTTTGTCCACGGCATAGACAATACGCCAATCGTTTAAAAAAGAGGATAGTTTTTCATGTACGACAACATATTTGCTATCTATAATGCTGTTCGTTTTGCTCTGAAAATTTATTTCTATAGGGATGTTTTCGCCTATAACAAAACCATTTTTTGGATTTATTATGTATGAGTGAACGGTATCATTATGTGTCAGATATGAGTCTAGATTTTTCAGGTTGTACTTTAAGAGCAAAAATCCAAGTTTTTTTGTCTTGTCAAAAGAGGCATTTATCTGCGAGTACATGTAGAGATACTCATCTTTCACGTAAGCCCCGTACTCCTTTGTATTTAACTCATTCATGCTATATTTTTCAAGCAATATATCTTTATCCGACGAAGCAACTATCGTAGAGTCTAACGCCACTGCCGTAAATGTGATATCTAAATTTAAATCCTCTTTTTTTTGAGTTAAAAGTCTTGAGATTCTCTTGTCGATATCCTCCGCCAAGAGGTCATCCATCAAATCAAGAGAGCTTAGAAATCTCACCTCTTTGGTTAGGCTCTGTAGATGGTTGTCAATCAGTTCTATTACAACTTTGGTTCTCTGTAGATGTTCATCAATAGTTTTGTTTACTATTTTTCTCTCACTTAAAAAAAGGGTATAAATCAGGAGTGTTAGAAACGGCAAAAAACCTATAACTATAAAAATAGAGAGCAGTTTGTTGCGAAGTGATTTTTTAAAAAAATCAAACATCTTGAAGTTTTTCTTTAATTTCTAAGATTTCATCCAAGCTCTCCATAAATATTGAAACCACCTTTGGATGAAAATGCAAACCTGAATCATTGTTTATAATTTCAAGAGTTTTCTCTAAAGTAAATGCTTTTTTGTATGGTCTTTCGCTCAGCAACGCATCAAACACGTCAACAACTGCAACTATGGCGCCGCTAAGGGGGATATTGTCGCCGATGAGAGCATTCGGATAGCCTTTGCCGTTATATTTTTCATGATGAGTGTGGGCTATCTCCGCCGCCAGCTTAAGAAGAGGCGTCTCTTTTTGAGAGAGGATAGAGTATCCGATAACGGCGTGCTGTTTCATTATCTCAAATTCGCTCTCATCAAGCTTACCGGGTTTTAGAAGTATGTTGTCCGCAATGCCGATTTTTCCTATATCGTGCATCGGAGACGCTAGCCTCATAAGCTCGACATCTTCACTGCTCCATCCGAATTTTCTGGCAATCAGTGCCGCCATCTCGCCGACTCTAATGGTATGGGCTGATGTTTCGTTATCTCTATATTCGGCGGTTTTTCCAAGGATTGAGATAATATCCTGCTCGCTTTTTTGTATTTCTATGAGAGCATCTTGAAGCTCTTTTGTTTTTTTTGCAACCTCTTGCTCCAAGATTTTTTTGTGATCTTTGAGCATATTTTGATAAGCTCCGAGTTTGATGGCATTTTTGACCCTAAGGCCAAATTCAACAATGTCATACGGCTTTGTTAAGTACTCGTTTGCGCCAAGTTTCAAACCTTTGTTAATGGCTTCCTTGTCTGAAAGAGCAGAGATGATAATAAGCGGAATCGTAGAAAATCTCTCGTCGTTCTTGATGATGCTTGTGGCTTCGTATCCGTCCATAACGGGCATCATCAAATCCATCAAAATCAAATCAACTTTTTGTGTATTTAAAATTTCTATAGCTTCTTTGCCGTTTTGGGCTTCGATGACATTAAAACCCTCTTTGTTCAGTATTTTAGAGGCAACTTTTCTGTTCATCAACTCATCATCACATAAGAGTACGCTATCCATCATTCGCTCCATCT